>Ga0247804_10000194_pt1 | contig 28003 bp, 25 predicted proteins | sample UWRJL029104C1_FD_181142 | JGI IMG/M metagenome (GOLD analysis project Ga0247804, IMG submission 181142) | Plant litter microbial communities from Arlington Agricultural Research Station in Wisconsin, United States - UWRJ-L029-104C-1 | ecosystem: Environmental > Terrestrial > Plant litter >... | reverse complement strand
TCACGTTGCGCACGGTCACGTTGTCGCACAGCAGCGGGTGGATAGTCCAGGCCGGCGAGTTCTGGATGGTGAAGCCTTCCAGCAGCACCTGCTGGCAGCGCGTAAGACTGAGCATATTGGGCCGCAGGAAGTCGCGCACGTCGTCGTAGGCCGTCACATCAAGGCCGCGACGCAGGGGGCCGTTCTGGGTTTCGAGGGTGCCCTTCAGCGAGCTGGCGGAGGGGTACCAGGTGTCCTTTTTGTCGTTGGTTACGCCGCCTTTTTCCAGCAAATCTTTCCACTGCGTGGAAGTCAATTTGCTCTTTTTCACGGGCCGCCAGGTGTCGCCGGCGCCGTCGAACACACCCGGGCCGGTGATGGCCACGTTGGTCAAATCCGTGCCCGAAATCGGGGCCTGGTTGCGGATGGCCTCCTCCCCTTCCCAGGTTGTTTTCACCAGCGGGTACTGGCTGCGGTCGGCCGTGAACTGCACCAGCGCGCCGGCGGCCAGGTGCAGGTTCACGTTGCTTTTGAGCACGATGGGGCCGGTGAGCCACAGGCCCCGGGGCACCAGCACCGTGCCGCCCTGCTGGCTGGCCGCGTCGATGGTCTTGCGGAAGGCTTCGGTATTGAGCTGCTGGCCGTCGGCTACGGCCCCGTATTTCGTCAGGTCGAAGGTGTCCTTTTTGATGATGACCGGCAGCACGATGGGCAACTCGTAGGCGTATTTGCCGGCGAAACTGGTGCGGCGCAAGTGGCTGGCCAGCGCGAGGTTCTGCTCCTTCACGCCCTGCGCCACCATCCGGGCTACGCGGGTCGCGCCGTACTCCGAGAAGTGGGTGTTATCGTTCTTGGCCGGCGGCACGGGGTTGGGCTGGTAGTAGCCGTTGATGTAGCTCCAGAACAGCGGCCGGCTGCCTTCTTCACCCAATTGCGAGTAGAGCGCCCAGCTTTTTTCGTGCAAGTCAATCAGCGGTACTTTCTGGCTTTTAGCTACTTCGCGCGCTACGGCGGGGTATTCGCCGTGGTCATCCTTGCGCTGGCCCTTGTTGTCGAAGTAGCGGCGGCCTACGGGCGTGAGCAGCACCGGGTTGGCGCCTTTCTGCCGGGCTTCCTGCACGAATTTGGTGAGCAACTGGCGGTAGGTGGTCTGGGCCGGAGCCGAGCGCACGCTGTCTTCCACCTTCGAGTCGTTGTGCCCGAACTGAATGAACACCCAGTCGCCGGGCTTCACCTGCTCCAGCACTTTAACCCAGCGGCCTTCGCGCACAAAGCTCTTGGTACTGCGGCCGTTCTGGGCGTGGTTCTGGATACTCACCCCGCCGTCAAAGAACTGCCCAAAGGCCATACCCCAGCCGCGCTCCGGCTTGCTGAGGTCGGCTTTTTGCGACATCGTGGAGTCGCCCACCAGGAAAATCTGAATTTTCTGCTCATCGGCTGGCCGGAAGGCCAGCAGCAGGAACGTTGCCAGACTCGCCAGCGACAGTGCCAAGGTTGCTTTCATCAACTACTACCCAAGGTCGGCCCGCCCGCTCAGCAGCCGGGAGGCACCAATTGATGCCTCTACAATATTAACCCCGCCCCCGCCGCGAATGCCTTAAAACAGGGTTAGAAAGCCGATTTATTTGCGCAAACGATGCCGGGAACGATACCATGGAATACCTTGAATCTTCTGCCAAGCCCGCTTCTCCGGACGGTGTATCAACCTTCAGGTAACGCAAAACGCTGTTGCCACAACAAGTGCAGCAACAGCGTTTTGCGTTACCTAAGAGACTACTGGCTAGCGCACCACCACGCGGCGGGTAGCGAGCCCGCCGGCCGTAGTGGCCCGCAGCACGTACACGCCAGCAGCCAGCCCGCTCAGGCTAAGCTGCTGCGGCGCAGCCGACTCCATCGCCGTCAGGCTGCGCGTCAGCACCACCTGACCCAGCGCGTTGAGCAGGTTCAGCTCCGTGGTCTGGCGGTAGCCGGCCAACTCCACCGTGAGATGGCCCTGGGCCGGATTGGGGTACACGCTGAGGCTGCTGCCGGGCAGCGCGGCGCGGCTGCTGGTTACCACTACGGCAGCCGACGGGGCCGAGACGCAGCCAGCAGTGCTGGTAGTTACCACGGTGTAGGAGCCCAGCTGCGTGGGCGTATTCACCACGTACGTCTGACCGGTAGCGCCCGGCACGGCCGTGGTACCGAGGTACCACTGGTTGCCGCTGGTAGCGCTCGAGGTAAGGGTAGTAGCACCGCCGCTGCTCTGCACGGTCACCGTGGGTTGGGCCGGAATGGCGTTGATGGTGAGGCTGAACGTGGCGGCGGTGGCGGCGCAGGCACCGCTGGCGGCCAGGCTGTTCGTCACCACGTAGGTGCCGGGCGTGCTGCTGCCCAGGTTCACGGCGCCGGTGGTCGGGTCGATGCTCAGGCCGGTGGTCGAGGAGTAAGTGCCGGCCGTGCTACCAGTGGCGACGGTGGGCGTAACCAGGTTGCTGGTAGCGCAGTAGGTGGCGTTGGCGTAGCTGAAAGTGGCAGTGGGCGCGGCCGTGATGGTCACGCTGAACGTGGCCGAAGCGGCGGCACAACCACCGCTGGCGGCTACTGCATTCGTCACGACGTACGTGCCGGGCGTGCTGCTGCCGGGGGTGATGGTGCCGGTAGTGGCATCGAGCGTGAGGCCGGGGCCCGAGGCCGAATACGTGCCGCCCGTGCTGCCAGTGCCTAGCGCAGCGGGCACGGTGCTGCTCTGTGAAGTGCAATATGTAGCGGCCGGATAAGTGAAGGCGGCCGAAGTGCCTGTCGTCACGGTGATGGTAGTGGTGCTGGAGCAGGCCACGCCGGGCGCATAGGTAATTACATAAGTACCCGGCGTGCTGGCGGCCAGGTTAATGGCACCCGTGCTGCCGTCAATGCTCAGGCCGGTGGTCGAGGTGAAGGCGCCGCCCGCCGTGCCGGTCACGGTCGGCGTTGGGTTGGTGCCGCTGGCGCAGTAGGTGGCGTTGGCGTAGGAGAAAGCGGCGTTGCAAGCGGCGTTCAGAGCTTCGCCTTTCACTATCACGTCTTTCAGCAGCATGTAGCGGCTATTGCTGGTGCTGCTGGTGGTGAAGTACATGCGGATGGTGAGCGTGCGGCCCACCGGGATGGTAACGCCCGTGGTGCCGTTCAGGGCCAGGCGGTAGGTTTGGTTAGTGCCGCTGTTCTGGTTGCGGATGTTGAAGCTGGCCGGGGCGCCGTTGGTACCGCCGGCGAAGGTGAGGGTACCCAGCGGACCCACGCCGTTGGTGACGTTCACCGAGTCGGCATTGCCGGCGGCAAAGCCCGTGAGCGAATACGACACGCCCGCCGTGCCCGTGGTGTTGTAAATGGCATTCCAGAAGGTCAGCGAATCGACGCGCACGGGGAAGTTGGGGCCGGCCGTGACGGTGAACTGCTTGTAGAAGCCACGGTTGAGGGTGTTGCCGGGGCCGCCTACGGCGGTGGTCCACTGCCCGGTAGCGGTGGGCGCAAAGGCCTGGCCGTAGCGCGGCGAGCGGGGCGGGTAGGCGGCGGCGGTGGTGCCATTGGAAGGCACGAGCTGGTTGAAGGTGGAGGTGCTGGCCGTTACGGCGGCCGAGCGCACCTGGGCGCTGTCCTGGTCGCTCACTTTCAATGACCACCACTGCAGCACCTCCGATACCTGGGCAGCCGTGTTGGTTTTGGCGCCCGTCACGGCCACGTTTTGGGCGGCGGCGCCGGTGCTGCTGTGTACGATATTGCCGGCGTAGGTGCCCGCCGTGGCGGCGTTCAGTCGCACGCTGATGGTAGTAGCGGCCAGGGTGTTGGCCGCGGGCGTCAGCACCAGTGGGGCGGCGTTGGTGGCCCAGGTGCTGCCGCCGTTCGACGATACTTCGTAGTTGGCCGGCGGCGTGATAGTCACGTTGGCCGTCAGGTTTTCGCCGCTCACGGTGTAGGTCTGCACGGCCGAGGTGCCCGTCTGGTATTGTGCGAAGGTGCCCAGCGCGGCGGTGTTGGCCGTGATGGTGGGCACGCTCGACACCTGCACGGTGGCCGTCTGGTGAGTAGCCAGGCCCGCCTTCGAGGCGCGCACGTAATAGTAGTAGGCCGAGCCGGCCACGGGCAGCGCGTCGGTCATCTGGAAGTTCCAGGTCGAGTCGCTGGCGGCGGTTACGGTGTTGATTTGGCTGAAGGTGACGTTGTCCGACGAGCGGTACAGGTCGTAGCGGATGCCCGTCATAGCCCAGCTGATGTTCCAGTTAATGGTGGTCTGGCTGGCACCTTTGGCGGCGCGGAAGTTGGCCACCGCAATATCGGGCGAGAAGGTGGTGCAGACGTTGCCGGCCACGGCGCAGGGGTTCCAGCTGCCGAATACGGTAGCGCGCTGATAGGCCGCAGTATCGGCCACCGCCAACTGGCGCGACCAGGCTACGCGCTGGCTCACGTTCAGGGCATTGCCATTGAAGTGGCGGGGGCGGAACTCGGCGTAGGTGATGAGGCTGGTGTTGGTGCCGGCATCCCAGGTCACCCAGCCGGCGGGCTGTAGCTGGTTCACGCCCACGCGGCTTTTCAGGAATACGGTTTTGTTGTTGGTCGGCGCGGCGGCGTTGGCGGCGTCGTTCTGCCAGGGCCGGCCCAGGTAATACAGCGTGCCGCCGGTGTTGGAGGGCAGCGTGGTATTGCGAAACACGAAGCCGTACGCCTGCCCGGCGGGCGTGTTGGCGGCCGTGATGTAGGAGGCGCCATTCGAGGTGCGCGTCTTGGCATACACCACGCAGTTTTCGAACACCGCCACTGAGCTACCGAAGATGAAGTCCACGTTGCCATCGATGTAACAGTCGCGGAAATAGTGCATTGGCGTGCCGCTGCCCTTCACGTACAGCGTATCCTGGTTGCCCAGGAAACGGCAGTTCTTGAACACGGCGCGGTCGGCATTCACTAGCACCGCCACCGCCTGCGAGCCATCGCCGAAGGTGTTTTCGAAGGTGATGTTGAAGGCCGAAAAATCCGGCGCGCTGATGCTGAAGCTGGCCGAGCCCTGCGTGCCCAAGGTGTTGCCGCCCACGCTGGTGCTGGCGCCGTCGGTATAGGTGAGGATGGTGTTGGCCACGCTCTCGCCCACCAGCTGCAGGAATGGCTTGTTGGACGGCACGCTCATCTTCTCATTGTAGCGCCCGTTTTTGATGAAGATGCTGTACACCGCCGTGCGGTTGGTGGGCGCCGCGTTGATGGCCGCCTGCACGGTGGTGAAGTTGCCGGTGCCGTCCTGGGCCACGGTCACGTCGTAGGCATACAGCCGCGTGCTCAGCAGCAACAGGAGCACCAGCAGCGCCCAGCAGCGGGCCAGGCCGCCCGCACGGTGGGGGGAAGAAGTAAGAGTATTGACCATAGGAGTGTGGGTGAGAATTGTAGGATTAATCACCAATATTATTCCCCATCCCTCCCAAAAGGCACTCCCCCACGCCCTTTTATTTCCGCAATCGTTGCCGGCATCGTTGCCGAAAAGCCGGGGCCAGTGGCGCAGGTGGGGCCCAGGCAGCAGCTGAAGCCCCTTTCCGTAGCATACCAGTTTGCCCAGGTCCGCCAGCGGCGAGTGGAAAGACGGCGGAATGGTGGCGGAATACCTCGGCCGGGACAACCAATCGTTCATAAGGCAGCTTGGACTGGCGGGCTAAGCACCGCCGCTGGCAACCAGTGGCCGTCTCAGCTGTTTGGCTCGCAAGCGCCCGGCTTTCTCGGGGAGCCGGGCGTTTTGCTACTACCTCACTTTTCACCCCTCGTTTCTCTCATGGAAATTGGAATTGACAGCTTTGCCTCCCACCTGCTCCAAAACGGCGGCGCCCGGCTGAGCGGCACCGAGGCCATGCGCCTGCTGCTGGAGCGCATCGAGCGCGCCGACCAGGTGGGCCTCGACGTGTTCGGCATCGGCGAGCACCACCGGGCCGAGTACCTCGACTCGGCCACGGCCGTGATTCTGGCCGCGGCGGCCGAGCGCACCAAGCGCATTCGCCTCACCAGCGCCGTCACGGTGCTCTCGGCCGCCGACCCGGTGCGGGTGTTCCAGGAGTTTGCCACGCTCGACCTCATCTCGCAGGGCCGGGCCGAAATGGTGGTGGGCCGCGGCTCCTCCACCGAAGCCTTCCCGCTTTTCGGCTTCAGCCTGAATGACTACGACGAGCTGTTTGCCGAAAAGCTGGAGCTGCTGCTGGCCATTCGGGACACCGAGAAAATCCGCTGGCAGGGCCAGTTCCGGCCGGCGCTCACGGGGCAGGGCGTGTACCCGCGCCCGGCGCAGGCCCGGCTGCCCATCTGGCTGGGCGTGGGCGGCACGCCCGAGTCGTTCGTGCGGGCCGGCACCCTGGGTTTGCCGCTCATGGTAGCCATCATCGGCGGCGACACCCACCGCTTCCGCCCCTTGATTGACCTCTACCGCGAAGCCGGCCGCCGGGCCGGGCACGCCCCCGAGCAGCTTAAAGTGGGCCTGCACTCGCTGGGCTACGTGGCCTCCACTACCGAAGAAGCCCTGCGCGATTTTGCGCCCGGCTACATCCAGACCTTCGGCCAGCGGGCCCGCGAGCGGGGCGGCTTTCCGCCAACCCGGGCCCACGTAGAGGCGCAGGCCGGCCCGCTGGGTGCATTGCTGGTGGGCAGGCCCGAGGAAGTGGCCGCCAAGATTCTGCGGCACAGCGAGGCGCTGGGCGGCGTCTCGCGGGTGACCTTTCAGATGGATGTGGCCGTGCTGCCGCACGAAAAAGTACTGCAAGCCACCGAATTGCTCGGCATCCGCGTGGCCCCGCTGCTGCGCCAGCAATAAGACTTTGCTGGCCCAATCCTTTAGTCAAGGCCAACCAATGGCCACCCCTGCAGGTTGAAGGCAGATGGAAAAGCCCCTGATTCCCATGTACGGATTCGATGCCTACCCGCAGGCCGTAGAATCCGCGCCCCGTGCCACCACCACGGAGGCGCTGGAGCAGCTGGTGACTTATCGGCGGGAAGAGCGGTTTGCCACCTGCCGTCAGCACATGGAGCAGCACCGCCGCCACTTCTATAAGCTCGCGCTGATACAGGAGGGCGGTGGCACGTTCTTTCTCAACGACGAGGTGGTGGAAGTTGCCCCGCATTCCCTGCTCCTGGTGAAGCCCGGCACGGCCCTGGGCTGGCACCTGCATGCGGGGCCTCAAACGGGGCTCTACAGCTTTTTCTCGGCCGACTTTTACAACGCGGGTCTGCTGCCCGGCTACCAGCTGCACGCGGTGCTGGCCGGGGCCGCACCCTACGTGTACCACGCCTGCACCGCCGCCGAGTTTGCGACCCTGCACCAGAGTGCCGAACAGCTGCTGGCCCAGCAGCCGCAGCTCGAAAAAGCCCGGCACACCCTGCGCCTGCTGCTGGCCGACGTGCGCCAGTGGGCCCCGGCTCAGCCAGCGGCCGGGTTGTTGCCCCAGGTGCAGCAGTTTCTGCAACTGGTGGAAAGCCGGCTGGCGGATGCCGCCCCGGCCCTTACGCTGGAGCCCTACGCCGAGGCATTGTTCCTGACGCCCAAACACCTGAGCGAGCTGTGCCGCCAGGCCACTGGCAAAAGTGCCACCGACCTGCTCAAGGAAAAAGTGGCTACCGAAGCCAAGGTGCTGCTCACCGGCACGCCGCTGCCCATCAGCGAGCTCGGCTACCGGCTGGGTTTCTACGACGTAGCGCACTTTTCGCGCTGGTTTAAGCTGGCCGTGGGGCAAACGCCTTCGGCCTACCGGGCCCGGTTTACGGGGTACAAATAGTTAGGCAATCGATGCAAAGAAGCGGGTGGGCAGGGCCGGTAATTTTGCAGCGCAGCTCACCGGAAAGCTCAAAATTCGACCGGTGCCCGGCGGCTGCGTCATCTTTCTATTTCTTTGTTATCGCCTCTTGATTATGGATAAAATCGCGCTAATTGTCGGAGCCACTGGCATTATGGGCAGCAACCTGGCCCGTGAGCTGCTCGCCCAGGGCTGGACCACCCACGGCCTGGCCCGCCGCCCCAAAAACGACATCGCAGGCCTGCACCCGGTGGCGGCCGACCTGCTCGACCCCGCCAGCCTGACCACGGCGCTGGCGGGCATTGCCCCCACCCACATCTTCCTGACGAGCTGGCTGCGCCACGACACCGAAGCGGAGAACATCCGCGTGAACGGGGCGATGGTGCGCAACCTGCTGGCCGCGCTGGCCCCAAAGCACTCGGTGCAGCATGTGGCCCTGGTGACCGGCCTCAAGCACTACCTCGGGCCGTTTGAGTCCTACGCCCGGGCCGGGGCGCTGCCGCCCACGCCCCTGCGCGAGGAAATGCCCCGCCTGGCCGTGGACAATTTCTACTACGCCCAGGAAGATGAGGTGTACGCCGCCGCCGCGCGCGACGGCTTCACCTGGAGCATTCACCGCCCGCACACCGTTATCGGCCTGGCCGTGGGCAACCTTATGAACCTGGGCACTACCCTGGCCGTGTACGCCAGCATCTGCAAGGAAACCGGCCGCCCGTTTCAGTGGCCCGGCTCGGAGGCTCAGTGGAACGGCTTGTCCGACGTGACGGATGCGCGGGTGATTGCCAAGCAGCTGGTGTGGGCCGCCACCACCGAAGCCGCCCACAATGAAGCCTTTAATGTCGTCAACGGCGACTACTTCCGCTGGAGCTGGCTGTGGCCCCGGCTGGCGGCGTGGTTCGGCGTCGAGGCCGTGGGTTTCGATGGCACTATGCACCCGCTGGAAGCGGAAATGGCGGGCGACGCGCCCCTCTGGCAGGAAATAGCGGCCCATCACCACCTGGCCGAGCCCGACCTGAACCAGCTGGCCTCGGCCTGGCACACCGATTTGGACCTGGGCCGCCCGATTGAGGTGATGACCGATATGTCGAAGAGCCGCCAGGCGGGCTTCCACGTCTATCAGCGTACCGAGGATTCTTTTTTCGACCTCTTTGCCCAGTTGCGGGCCGACCGGCTTATTCCGTAGGCTCGTTTTCGGTGGCGATTTATTACAAAGGGCGGGCGCGGGTTCCCCTGCCCAATGACTGCTTTACAGCCTTTCAGCATTGTCTGCGCCCCCTGACGCTGGACAAGCGGGAGCAGTTGTTGCGGACTGGTGAGCCCTGCACGCATCTGGCCTTCGTGACCCAAGGCTGCGCTGCTACTCGAAACCGACACGCACCAGCTTGTAGATGAGCGCCGTAATATCCTCGTTGTTGTAAAAGGCGTACTGGCTGAGGCTGAGGTTCCACTTTTCGCCCTCGGTGCGCGGGTAGAACTCGTTGAGGTAGTTCACCGTGTCGATGATTTGCAGCCGGTCGATGGCCAGGGCCACGCACTGGGTCGGGGTTTCGTCCGAGGCTTCCGGGAAGTCAATCAGCATCTTCAGGTTTGGGGGCACCACCATGGTGTGGCCGGGCAGGTAGGCAAACGCCTGCTGGTCGTGCAGGTGCATTACCTTCTTGCCGCGCAGCATGTTGGTGAGCACCAGGTCGCTGTAGAACTGCGCCACCTGGTCGTCGGGGGCCAGCGTTTCGAGAATGCTCAGCTCGTACTTCTCCAGCGTCTGCACCCGGCGGTGGTCGATGAGCGTGGTTAGCTCGTGGGGTTCGGCAAGCGGAATGGAAGGCAGCAAGGGAAAGGCGGCGAAAACAGGAGGCGGATAGCAACGACTATTGCGAAGCTAGTCCAGCAGCAGGCGTCCTCACAACCTGTCAGCAGCCCAAAAACGTTCTTTGCTAAGATACTGCCACCGATTGCTAGCATGGTGCAAGCCCCCGCTTTCGCATCACCAAAACAGCCGGACCACCCTTACGGGCAGTCCGGCTGCAAGCGGCGGGTGCTAGGCTACCTACGCAGCGGTCGTTTCTTTTTTGGCTTTCGGCTGGGCGGTCGGAATCAGGTTGTGGGGGTTAATCACGAACTTGCGAGCCACGCCTTTGTCGAACTCCGCGTAGCCCTTCGGGGCGTCGTCGAGGCTGATAATCTCCACGTTGACGGCCTTGGCAATCTGAATTTTATCGTACAGAATAGCCTGCATGAGCTGCCGGTTGTAGCTCATCACCGGCGTTTGGCCGGTGTGAAAGGAATGGCTCTTGGCCCAGCCCAGCCCGAAGCGGATGCTCAGGTTGCCGGTCTTGGCAGCAGCTTCCTTTGCGCCGGGGTCGTCGGTGACGTACAGGCCGGGGATGCCGATGGAGCCGCCCGCGCGGGTGATTTCCATGAGCGAGTTGAGCACCGCGGCGGGCACCTCTACTTTGGCCTGCGAGCCGTGGCCGCTGGCTTCAAAGCCCACGCAGTCAATGGAACAGTCGATTTCGGGCACGCCCAAAATCTGGGTAATCTGGTCGGCCAGGCTGGCATCCTCGTTCAGGTCCACGGTTTCGCAGCCGAAGGAGCGGGCGTGCGCCAGGCGCGCCTTGTTCGTGTCGCCTACTATCACCACGGCCGCGCCCAGCAGCTGCGCCGAAGCAGCGGCGGCCAGGCCCACGGGGCCCGCGCCGGCCACGTACACCGTGGTGCCGGGGCCCACGCCGGCCTTCACGGCCCCGTGGAAACCCGTCGGGAAAATGTCGCTCAGCATGGTCAGGTCGCGGATTTTCTCCATCGCCTGGTCCTTGTTCGGGAATTTGAGCAGGTTGAAATCGGCGTAGGGCACCATCACGTATTCGGCTTGGCCGCCCACCCAGCCGCCCATGTCCACGTAGCCGTAGGCGCCACCGGCGCGGCCTTCGTTCACGGTCAGGCAGATGCCGGTTTGCTGCTCCTTGCAGGTGCGGCAGCGGCCGCAAGCCACGTTGAAGGGCACCGACACGAGGTCGCCGACCTTGAGGAACTCCACATCGGCCCCTACTTCGATGACTTCGCCCGTGATTTCGTGGCCCAGCACCAGGCCGGCGGGGGCGGTAGTGCGCCCGCGCACCATGTGCTGGTCGGAGCCGCAGATGTTGGTGGATACGACCTTGAGAATAACGCCGTGGACAATCTTCTTGCCCTTGGGGTTTTTAAGCTCTGGAAAAGCAATGCTTTGCACCTCGACTTTGCCGGGGCCCAGGTACACAACGCCTCTGTTGCTAGCCATAACGGGGATGGTTTTAGAGAATGAAAGAAAAAAGCATCGGGCCCAGCCAGCCGGGCCCGACGCTTCACCCTGAAAATGCAGAACGCTGCTTATTTGCCGGCCACGGCGTTCAAGCCCGCTTCGGCTACGGTATGGTCGTTCTCGACCGAGTCGCCGGATACGCCGATGGCGCCGATGATTTTGCCGCTGGCGTCCTTGATGGGCAGGCCACCGGGGAAGGTGATGAGGCCACCGTTCGACACCTCAATGTTGAAGAGCGGGCCGCCGGGCTGCGATAAGTCGCCGATGGCTCCGGTGGGCATATCGAAGAAGCGGGCCGTCTTGGCCTTTTTAATCGAAATGTCGAGCGAGCCGAGCCAGGCGTCGTCCATGCGGGCGAAAGCCACGAGGTTGGCGCCGGCATCGACGATGGCAATGTTCATCTTGACGCCGATTTCGAGCGACTTCTGGTGGGCAGCTTGCACCGCAGCTTGCGCCTGTTCGAGGGAAATACCCATGGGTTTGGAGGGGGTAAGGGTGGAAAATAGGCCCGCCGGAGTAGCAGGCCGCCGTATTTAACTGCACTTCCCGCTAGCCGGTTGCGCTAAGCCAGGTGATTGCTAGGATTATGCAGCACATTGCAAGGATAGTGATAATGGCCCCGCAGAGTTGGGGCTGGCCATTACCGAAAGCTTATGCCGCCGCCCACTCCGCCATGCCAGCGCCCCAATGGCTTAGCTGTAAATCCGTCCTTTGGGAAGTAGAGCTCCAAGCCAAAGGGAAACGCGTTCCTTATCCTATGATAATGCGCAGGGCCTGCCGGCGGGGGCCTTTGCCATGTTCTATTCGAAGTGAAAGAATCCGTCCCCTAAGACCATGAAAAATACCCTGTTGCTCCTCGCGCTATCTACCGTTTCGCTGACTGTCTCGGCATCGGCCGTACGTTCGCCCTCAACGACCTCGTGGCCGCGCACCAGCTGATGGACGGTAATGCGGCCGGCGGCAAAATCGTCATCACTACTTAACATTTCTCCATTTTTCTTACCCCTGATTTAATGAACACCCCCGAAAAAACGGCCGTGGCAACTGGTGCCAACAGCGGCATTGACTTGCCTTTCAGCCAAAAGCTACTGGCCGAAGGCTACCGTGTTATTGGCACGTCCCGCAGGAAGCGGCCCACCATCTGGGTGTCGCTGGCCAGCACGCTGCCGGGGGTAGGCACGGCCACGTAGGGAGCGCGGCAGCGCCGCTCGCCGGTGGCCCGCACAACGCCAGGGCGGCTCTACTTACCCGCACCCATGACACGAAGAGCAAAAATCCGTATTTATCATGATAATTTCCGGGTATCTACGGTGACGCGACCTACGTAATTTCAGGCGTATGCCTGACTTCACCCACACTGTTGCTCAACGCCACCGGGCCGTGGCCTGGGTGCTGTCCCTAACGGCGAATACTGCCCTTGCCCCCGGCCGCTATGAATGCCAGCTGCTGGCCCGTTACGAGCAAGGCGAACTTACCATCGACCAGGTCATCAACCTGCTCGACACCGCCATCTATCATGTGCTCTACCGTAGCCACGCCACCGTCGTCCCCGCGACTGAGGAATTGCAACGACTGCTCGACCAGGCCCGTACCTACAACGCCGAAGCTCATCTCACCGGTCTGCTGCTCTACCGCGACGGGCGCTACGTGCAGGTGCTCGAAGGGCCCAAAGACGAGGTACGCGCCGCGTACGCGCGCATCCGGCGCGACCCGCGCCATGCCCACGTCGTCACCGTCAGCGAAGGCCTGGGGCCTGAACGCCGCTTCCCCGACTGGTGCATGGCCTTGGGCAACGGAGCTGAGCCCGCCGTCGACCGCCTGCTCGATGCCGCCCTGGCCGGAGAGCCCCTCCCCGACGCACCCCTCGACGCCCCGCTGCTACACCAGCTATTCGAAACCTTGGGGGTAAGCCCTGAGCACCTCCTGCGCAAGGCGACATAACCAGCCGCTCCCCTACCCCGCCCCCTCACCGCGCGGCCCGCCGAAACGGCGCCGCTTGCCAGCAACCCTTTTACGAGCTGCAGGACAGCGTAGCGCAGCCGGGCTTGTCGCGGGCCCAATCGGGCCGCCTGGCGGCCAGGGCCTCGTGCTCCGGGTGCTCGTCAAAAGGCGTTTTCAACACCCGGAACAGGGTTTCGAGCGGCGTCAGGTCGCCGGCTTCGGCCGCGTCGATGGCTTGTTGGGCGAGGTAGTTGCGCAGCACGTATTTGGGATTGGCGCGCAGCATGCCGGCCCGAATGGCCGCAGGGCTGGCGGACTCCCGGCGCAGGCGGCGGACATAGCGGTGCAGCCAGTCCAGCAGGGCCTGGTCTTCGGCCGGTGCTATCGAGTAGGCGGCGGTATTGAGCAGTTTGCGAAAAAGGGTTTCTTCCTCCTCACCCGCCAGCAGCGCGGGCGCCAGCAGCGCGGGCGCCAGCAGCGCGAGCTGCCGGAAGAAAATCGTCATATCGATTTCAGGTTCGGCCAGGGCGGCGGGCAGGGCCTCGGTGAGGGCGCGGTCGCTGGCCGCGTCCAGCGCGGTGAGGCCGAGCTTGCGTAGGAATAGTTCGTGCTGCGTGCCGGCCAGGGTGTCGGCGTACACGTCGAGGCCGGCGCGCAGGGCCTGGGGGTCGGCCACCAGCGGGCCCAGCGCCTGGGCCAGGGCCATCAGGTTCCACATGGCCACGCGGGGCTGCTGGCCAAAGGCGTAGCGCCGCGAGCCGAAGTCGGTGGTGTTGGGCGTCCAGTCGGGGTCGTAGGGCTCCAGCCAGCCGTAGGGGCCGTAGTCGATGGTGAGGCCCAGGATGGACATGTTGTCGGTGTTCATCACGCCGTGCACGAAGCCCACCGTCATCCAGTGGGCCACCATCATGGCCGTGCGCCGCGCTATTTCCACGAACCAGCGCAGGTACACCTCGGGCGAGGGCGCGCCCAACTCGGGGTAATGGTGGCGCAGCACGTAGTCGGCCAGGGCGCGCAGGTTGTCCATTTCGCCCTGGGCCGCCATCAGCTGAAAGTTGCCGAAGCGAATGAACGTGGGCGCCACCCGCGCCACGATGGCGCCCGGCTCGGCCCGCGGGTGGCCGTCGTAAAACATATCGCGAATGACGGAGTCGCCGGTAGCTACCAAGCTCAGTGCCCGCGTGGTGGGCACACCGAGGTAGTGCATAGCTTCGCTACACAGAAACTCGCGCACCGATGAGCGCAGCACTGCCCGGCCGTCGGCCCGGCGCGAGTAGGGCGTGGGGCCGGCTCCTTTGAGCTGGATTTCCCAGCGCGAGCCGTCCGTGGCGGCTACCTGGCCCAGCGCGATGGCCCAGCCATCGCCGAGCTGCCCGGCCCAGTTGCCAAACTGGTGCCCGCCGTAGCGCGCCGCAAAAGGCTTCATGCTGCCCGTAACCAGGTTACCAGCCAGGGCATCCACGGCGGGGCCGCGCTCAATGGGCCGGGCCAGCCCCAGGTAGTCGCCCAGCTCGTCGGACCACGCCAGCAGGTGGGGGTCGGGCACGGGCGTCGGCGTTACCCGCGAGTAGCAGTAGCCGGGCACTTGGCGCGAGCCTTTAGTGCCGGAGGCTTCGCCGCGCAGCTCGTCTACGAAGGGGTTTTCAAAGGTGGCCTGGTCGAGGGTAGTCATGGGTTGGATGGAATAAGTAGCGCGAACTCGGTAGTGCGCGTTCCCACACTGTTAAAGTCATTCTGACGGCGCGGGGATGCGAACTACAAAGTTCGCGCTACAGCCGTTCAGTCTACCAGAATGGCGGGTGGGTTGGCCGATTGCAGCAATTGCTCATCAGCCAGATAGCGTTGCAGGCCGCTTTCGACGCTGGGCAGCAGGATGCCCTGCTGGCTGCCAAGGGCGCTGAAACCGGGACGCACCGCCGCCCAGCCAAAGGACGCGGCCGGCCGGGGCATGATGCTGGCGGTGTCGAGCCCGGCGGCCCCTACAGCCTGGCGGGCCAGTTCGGCCCAGGTGCAGGTGCCCTGGTTGGTGAGGTGCCAGATACCGCGCTCCTCGTCAAGCAATAAGTCGAGGGCGGTATTCACGAGGTCGGGCACGTAGGTGGGCGAGATGGCCACGTCGGCGGCAGCGGCGAAGGGCTGGCCGGCGCGGGCGGCAGCCAGGGCGTGATGCACGAAATTATGGTTGTCCCAGGCGCTGAAGAAGGCGCTGCTGCGCACCACCAGCGCCGTCGGCAGCCGGGCTAGCACCGCCTGCTCGGCCTGCAGCTTGCTGTGGCCATACACGTTGAGGGGCTGGGCGCGGTCGGTTTCGAGGTAGGCCCGGGTTTGCCGGCCGTTGAATACCAAATCGGAAGAAAAGGTGAGCAGCTGAATGCCCTGGGCCGCGCACGCCTGCGCCAGCAGCGTGGGGCCGAGGGTGTTTTCGCGGTAGCAGCGGGCCGCGTCGGCTTCGGCGGCATCGACGCGCACGTAGCCCGCTGCGTTTACCACCGCCCAGGGCTGGTAGCGCCGCAGCACCTGGGCAATGGCCTTGGCACCGGTGATGTCGAGTGCGGCGCGGTCGAGGCACACGGCCTCCAGCCCGCGAATCCGGCAGATGCGCCGGAAGGCCCGGCCCAGCGTACCGCTGCGGCCGATGATGAGCAGCGGCGGCGCGGCGAAGGAGGAGCTTGCGGTGGTGACAGAATCAGTTTCGTATTGCATATTAGCGGTTTAATACGTAGCGTAAAAGCGCGTGGGCCGCTGCCACCAGCCGGAGCCGTGCAGTACAGGATGCTCGTGGTGGCCGTGGCGAACGAGGTTCTGCACCATCCTGAAGAGGGCGGTGGGGCGGGGCCGGCCGCCGCGCAGGTCAAAGACGCCGCTTTCGTAGGAAGCTCCGTCGTGGGTGAGCAGGTTGTCCCAGTCGTAGGCCCCCAGCAGCGACCAGACAGTGAGGCCACGTACGTCCACACCACTGGCCCGCAGGCGGTTGGTGGCGTCCCAGGCTTGCTGCAGCCAACGCATCTGCTCTTCGCGGGTGCAGCCCAGGTGCGACTCCGTGACGGCGAGCGGGCGGCGGTAGCGCGTCCAGGCTTGCTGCAGCAGGCCCTCCAGACCCACCAAGGTAGCGTCGGCGGTGCGCACGGCTTCGGCATCTACGTAGGCGGGCTGGCCGGTGTGGGCCGGCGTCACGGCACGGCCGGGGTGCTGGCTCAACCGCTCGTCCAGAAACCGCTCACTGGTGGCGTAGTAATTGAGGCCAAGGATGTCGGGCGGCAGCGGGTCGTAGCGAAACTCGGCCAGTTCGGCCGCGCTGATGCCGTGGCGACGCAGGTAGTTCCACAGCGGGTGCTGCCGCGTCACGGCCCCGCTCAGCAGGTCGAAAGTGAGCCAGCGGCGGTGGTTTTCGAAGGCCGCCTGCCGGGCCAGCCCCGGGGTGCAATGCGCCTGGCTGAGGTCTTCGGTTTGCACCAGCTGGGCGGCCGGGTTTACCTGCCGGATGGCCCGCATGGCCAGCATAGTCGCCCGTATCTGGTTGTAGAGCACGCGCACAAACACCGCGTCGCTGGTGCCGTGCGGATACCACAGGCCGTAGAGGCCGCTGAAGCGGGCCGTGGTCAGGGGCTCGTTGACAGGCGTATAGTAGCGCACCCAGGGGTAGCGGGCGGCCACCATGCCGGCGTAGCGGGCCAGGCCGGGGGCGAAAGTCGGTTGGTCGAGAGCCGTGTAGCGGGGGCCGCTGCCGTGATGCACCAGCCCCACAATGGGCTCGATGCCCAGGGCTTGCAGGCGGGGCAGCCGCTCATCGGGCCAGCGCCAGTCGGGCTCGTCGAGGCTGTGCGGGGCTACGTGCTCCCACAATACGGGGTAGCGCAGGGTGCGCAAGCCCAGCTCGGCAAAGCGGTCGAGGTCCGACAGCCGGTGGCGGTGCCCGCTACGGGTGAGCTGGTCGGAGTAGGCATCGCCCACCCGGCGGCAGGTGCATTCGACTCCGCCCCATAGTTCGACGTTGTTCATAGCTCGGGAGGGTTGGTAACAGAATAGTTTAGCCCTGCGGCGGCAGGGCGTTAGGCTCGGTTTCCAGAAGCAGTTGGTAGAAGTAAAACGGTGGTAAAGTGTACGGCTGATTGCCGGGCGCTCATGGTGGGTTTTCTACGGGTTTTTTATTCCGTATAAATCCCATACTCCGTAGTTAAACTGATTTTTCAGCCATTCCCGACATAGCAAAGCCCCATCACAACACACTCAATATAAAATACTTACGCAGCAAGCAGCGACCATTCTGACAGATAGCAGCCAGCCGCCCTACCAGGAACAGCAATTCCCCGGCAAGTATTTTTCGACTTGTTTACCCTGTTCCGCCCCTAGCAACTCCCTCTATTGCGCCATTTCCGGCTCATTCGCGTACGCCTTAACCTGTGCTTCAGCTTGAAGCTACCTGGCTTGCCCGCCCACTCCCTTTTCTGCCCATGATACGCGTCTTTTTAGTAGATGACCACCCCGTGCTGCTGGCCGGCCTCCGCCTGCTGCTGGCCAACCAGCCGGATTTGACCGTGGTGGGGGAAGCTGCCAACGGCCTGGAGCTGCTGGAGCAGCTACCCGCCACACCCGCCGATGTGGTGGTGCTCGACATTCACATGCCGGGCCTGACCGGCCCCGAAACGGCCCTGCAGCTGGCCGCCAAACACCCCGAGGTGCGAATATTGGTACTCAGCATGCTGACTGGCTCCGACCACATTCATCAGATGCTCGACGCGGGCGCCCAGGGCTACGTGCTCAAGAATGCCGGCCTCGACGAAATCGTACACGGCATCCGGATGGTGGCAGCGGGGCGGCCATTCCTGTGCTCCGAAGTAAGCTTTAAGGCTTTACAACGACAGCAGGCAGAGCTGCCGCAGCCAGCAGTCGGTGTCCCCGGCGATGGGCTCCGGGCCTTGTCAAGGCGCGAGATTGAGGTATTACAACTTATTGCCGAAGGCCTGACCAATGGCGAAATCGCCGCTAAGCTCTTCACCAGCAAGCGCACCATCGAAACCCACCGCCAGAACATCATTGGCAAGACTCACATGAAAAACACCGCCTCGCTCATCCGTTTTGCCGTGAGCGAAGGGCTGGTAACCTAGTCTGGTGGGGCGCCGAGTTGCGGCCAGTTCCGGATTGGTAAGGCCAGGCTGGCACTACGTAGTTAGCGCAGGAAATATTTCAGTATTAATTGGGTAAACAAGCCGTATTTGTGCAGATAGGGAGGCAAGGAGGAGCGTCGGAACTTTGTAGAAACCAGTCGCCTCCTTTCCCTGTCCGCATGGTCCTCTTCCACGAAGCCTTCCCGGGCGGCTATCTTCTCATATTAGCCCCCGACCCTAATGCCACCATCCTGACCGACGCGGGGCTGGCTGACCACCTCGACCTGGCCTGCCGCAGCGGCCTGCCCGTGTGGGTCGACTGCCGCCTACTGGATACCGTATCGGCCACGGCAGTCTGGCTGCTGTGGGCCTCCTACCACCGGCTGCGGCGGCAGCACCGGGCCCTGATACTGTGCCACGTACCGCAGCCGGCGGAATACATGCTGCGGGAGGTCTTCCACGGCACCGATTTGCGCCTGGTTACCAGCCTCGATGACTGCATGTTTCCCATTGTCCAGGCCACGAGCATGGCCGCATAGGGAAGGCCGCCATCCGGTGGTGTAGCACGTAGCCCAGGCAGCTGCTGCCGATTGATTCCAAAGCCCGACTGCTGGCGGCAAAGGCCAGCGAAACCCACTAAAGCCAAAAGCAGACCCCGTTAAGGAGTCTGCTTTTGGCTTTGGAGAGAGGAAGATAGGCTTAACGAGTGGTGCTGCCCGAAGTGCTACCGCTGGTGCTGGAACCGCTGGTGCTACCTGAGGTGCTGCTGCCCGAGGTGCTACGGCCGCTACCGCTGGTGCTGCGGCCGCTTTTGCTGCGCCGGCTGCCCGAGGTAGTGCTGCTATCAGTGGGTTTTTTGCGGGAGCCCGAGGTCGAGCTCATAGTGCCGGAGCCCGACGTTGAGTTCATTGACCCCGAAGAACCCGAGGTAGTGCCCATCGAGCCAGAGGTCGAACCCATTGAGCCCGAGGTGCTGCTCATCGAACCGGAAGTTGACCCCGAAGAGCCCGAGGTAGTGCCCATCGAGCCGGAGGTACTACCGCTGGTCGAACCCGAGCCAGTAGTGCTGCCGCTGGTGGTTTGTGCGTGGGCAGTGGTGGCCAGGCCCAGGCCTAACAGAACGGCGGCGGCGAAGAGCGGCCGATAAATGTGGTTTTTCATGCGAAGTAGATGAAATGAGTGGAAAGGAAAAGAAATGATTTAGCAGAAGTTATTGACCAGTAGCACTGCCACTCGTGCTGCCACCGGCGGTGGTACCACTTGTGCTCTCGCTGCTGCCGGCAGTAGTGCCACCGGCGGTGGTGCCGCCGGAGTTCATGTCGTCGGTGTTCATATCACCGGTGGCTCCGCCGTTTGAGTTGCCAGAGTTCATACCACCAGCAGCGCCATCACTACTGTTCATGTCAGCGCTGCCAGCCTCCGAGCCGCTCCCGCTCATGCTGGTCGTGTCGGAGTTCATGTCGGAGTTGTCGGAGGAAGCGTTAGTAATGGTATCGGAGCTTTTATCGCTGCTGCAGGCTGCTAGCTGGGTGCCTGCCAACGCCAGGCCTACTAGAGTGAGGCGGAAAGATGATTTGTACATGGGATGCTTGTCAGGAACGTTTGGTAGAAGAATGTTTGGGAATTATACGGTTGATAATGAAATAAAAACTGCGCGATAACCACGTAATTCACTCAGGAAGTACGTAGGCGGAAATACGGTAAATTCTTTCGCCTTGCTCGCTACCCAGGTCGCTGGTGCTCTACCAAAAGATAGTTCTCCCCCCTGCATGTTGACAAGAGCAGCCAACCGCTCTTGTGGGCGCTTACCGGGGCGAATAAGGCACTGCTGGCGCACTATACGCTTTACGCAGACCGCCTCTTCCTACTTCTTCCGCATCGTGCGTATGGCCCAGATTATCGCCATCAACCCCAGCTGCATCGGCTCGCCGTGCTCCTTGGTAATGAAGGTGATATCGTAGCCCTTAAACATGTTGTTGATAGTGGCTTTGGGTTCGTAAAGCCTGCTGAGCTTTTTGTCTAGTTCGGAGTGCAAGGGCACGGTAGCAAGGAATAAATGAGTAAGTAAGGCGGAATGCCAAGCTCAGTGAAGACAAAGTGCTGGTGACAGCTGCCTGAACAGTTACTTGACTTTCAACTACAGGTTCTTATCTGACAGACAATTGGTGGTTTTTACGGAGGCTGGCACTTCGTATTTTACTCACCTGCTATAGCTACCAAGCACGGTCGCAATTGCTATCCTGATGATGAGCGTCCACCACGCTAAGTACTTAGTAGCCGAATTTATACGCAGTAAAAAATCCGGGTAAATCCCACTACTTCTTCCTGATTTTGAGCCGTATACCTAGGCCCACCTCCCTATCTGCTATTATAGAAAACGCTAAGAGCCTAAGTTGACGCTCCTATTATTCCTTTTCTAACAACCAGTTACCATGCTCTCCAACCACGCTACCCGCGCCACTACCCCCGCTTTGCAGCCCATCGTCCCCGGCGTGACGGGCTGGCGCAACGTCTTCGTCAATCTGTATTTCGTCTGGCCCGCCGGGCAGGCAGTCATGGGAGCCCCCTGGGTATTGGTCGATGCGGGTCTGCCCGCTTCTGCCGCGCATATTCGCCGGCATGCCGCCACGCTCTTTGGGGCCGATAATCCGCCGCAAGCCATCCTACTCACCCACGGCCACTTCGACCACGTAAGTGCGCTGCCGGATTTGCTGGCGGCGTGGCCCGGTGTGCAGGTGTATGCGCATCCCTTTGAGTTGCCCTACCTCACCGGCCGCTCGTCTTACCCCGCACCCGACCCCACCGTGGGCGGCGGCGGCATGGCGGCCGCCTCGTTTCTCTACCCCAAAAAGCCGCTCGACCTGGGCCCACGGGTTGAAGCTCTGCCAATTGATGGCACCGTGCCGTACCTGCCGGGCTGGCGCTGGGTGTACACGCCCGGGCACACGCCGGGCCACGTTTCCTTTTTCCGCGAGGCCGACCGCACGCTGCTGGCCGGCGATGCCTTCACGACGGTAAAAGCCGAGTCGATGACGGCAACCTGGACCCAGCAACAGGAAGTACATGGCCCGCCCGCCTACTTCACCCCCGACTGGCAGGCTGCCCACGCCTCGGTGGAACGGCTGGCCCGCCTGGCCCCCGAAGTAGCCGCCACGGGCCACGGCATTGCCATGCGCGGGGAGGAGCTGCGGCAGCAGCTCCAGGAGCTGGCTGCCCACTTCCAGACGCAGGCCGTGCCGGCTCACGGGCGCTACGTGGCGCAGCCCGCCGTAGCCGATGCCTCGGGCGTGGTGTCGGTGCCGCCGCCCCTCGTAAGCCCTTGGGTAAAAGCATTGGTGGTGGCAGGCGCAGTCGGGCTACTGGTAGCCCAGGTGGTGCGCAAACGCTCTGCGAATTCTTCTCATTAAGCCTACAATTTGAGCTCTGGTGCTGGCTTGTCTTTTTGAGTAGCGGTAGGGTCTTGCCGTTATGCCTTCCCGGCAACCGGCCTCCGTAGTTATGCCGCTTTGGTGGCGCGGTACGTAGGCGCTTTCAGTTTATACGGAAAAGCCTCCGTACTACTACCCATTTTACACCTTAATTATCAGCAGCTTTCGAAAGCGGGCGTAGAAGTAGCAGTTACCACACTACTGCTTTCCTTTTTATGTCCCTAACTCCAATTGCTGCCCCTGCCGATGAGCGGGGCCTGGCTACCCCGGTGGCCCGCCGTTCCTTTCTTCGTTACTCGGGCGCCAGCCTGGCCATCGGCGGCCTGCTGCTGGCCGGCTGCGATGATGACGACGACACAAATACCAACCCTACCCTACTCGACGTAGGCACCGGCGACATCGGCGTGCTCAACTACGCCTATGCCCTTGAGCAGCTCGAAGCGGCCTTCTACGCCCGGGTTGCCAGCGGAGCCACGGGCTCGTACTACGCTGGGGCCAACGCCACGGAAAAGGCCATCCTCAACGACCTGCGCGACCACGAGGCCATCCACGCCGCCTTCTTCAAGCAGGCGCTGGGCAGCGCCGCCATCAAGGCGCTGGAAGTAGACTTCAGCGGCATCGACTTCAACCAGCGCACCACGGCGGCCGGCTCGGCTAAGATGGGTGTGCTCAACGCCGCCATGGCTTTCGAGGACCTGGGCGTGGCCGCCTACAACGGGGCCGGCCGCTTCATTACCAACGTGGACTACCTCACGCTGGCCGGCAAAATCGTGTCGGTGGAAGCCCGCCACGCCGCCGTTATCCGCGAGCTTATTACCACTAATTCCTTCGTGGCCAGCGATGTGGTGAACACCACGACGACCGGCACCGAAAAGTCGAAGCGCCCGCCGGTGGTGCTGCAAACGGCCAACCAGTTCCTGGCCGCCGGCTCCAAGCTAAGCGCCAACTCTTTCGCTTAGTCTTTCCCTCATTTTCCAGCTTCGCTTTTTATGGACCTCTTTCAAATCATCGACGATATTGCCAAGGTTGACACCGAGGTGTACGACCGGTTCGACTCACGCCGCGCGGTGTTCCGCAACTTCCTCGGCTACGGCAAAAAGGTGACGGCCACGGCCATCCCCCTGGCCGTGAGCTCGCTCTTCAACAAGGCTTACGGCCAGACGAGCGCGCTGCCGCAAATCGTTATCGACACGCTCAACCTGGCCTTGCAGCTGGAGTACCTGGAGAAATATTTCTACCAGACGGCCCTGGCTTCCAACATCCTGAATGCCGAGCAAAGGGACGCTTTTACCATCATTCTCAACGATGAGAACCTGCACATCGCCACCCTCCGGGGCGTGTTGCAGGGCAGCGCCATCGCCGACCCCACCCGTAGTGGCTTCGACTACACGGGCTCGCAGAACAAGCGCCGAGCTGCGCTCTTCCCCACCTTGGGCGGCACCACCGACCCCACCACCGGCAACTTCACCAGCGTGGCCGATGTGCTGACCCTGGGCCAGCAGGTGGTGGATACCGGCGTGCGCGCCTACAAAGGCGGCGCCGCCAACCTCATCACCCAGAAGGACATCCTGGAAACGGCCCTCAACATTCACTCCGTGGAAGCGCGCCACGTCGCCCGGATTCGCTCGTTCCGCCGGGGCGGTATTCAGAGCGCCACCGCGCCCAAAAGCTGGATTACCCCCGACGAAACCACCGCCACGCCGACCCTGCCTAACAACGGCGTGCCCGGTGCCCCGGCAGCGGTCGGACCGTACGTAGCCGGCACCCCAGCCGCCAAGTTCCCTGCCGAAAACAACGTGATGCAGGGCCTCACGCCTTTCGACGTGCAGGCGCTGACGCCCACCGGTGGCTCGGCCACCGCCGGGGCCGAAGCCTTCGATGAGCCGCTAGACGCCGTGACCGTGAAAGCCATTGCGAAAAACTTCGCAGCCGACCCGGCTGCGTTGTTCAACTAGCTCGCTGTTTAATAGTTGATAATACAAAAGCCCCGTCCTGACCGGACGCGGGCTTTTGTATTTCTGCTCCGTTTTTTCAACTTATTTCACCCACCACTATGCTTGCCATGAACTACCGGGGGCCGTACCGGGTCCGCGTGACCCAGAAGCCCCACCCCGAAATTCTGCACCCGCAGGATGCCATTGTGCGCGTCACGCGCTCCTGCATCTGCGGCTCCGATTTGCACCTCTACCACGGCCTGGTGCCCGACACCCGCGTGGGCATGACCTTCGGCCACGAGTTCGTGGGCATCATCGAGGAAATCGGCCCCGACGTGACCAAGGTGAAAGTAGGCGACCAGGTGCTGGTGCCCTTCAACGTGGCCTGCGGCGAATGCGTGTTCTGCAAGCAGCAGCTCTACGGCAACTGCCACGAATCGAACCCGCAGGCTACGGCCGTGGGCGGTATTTTCGGTTACTCGCACACCGCCGGCGGCTACGACGGCGGCCAGGCCGAGTACGTGCGCGTGCCCTACGCCAACGTGGGCCCCACCGTGATTCCGGCCGAGATGGACCCCGACGACGCCGTGCTCCTCACCGACGTGGTGCCCACGGGCTACCAGGCCGCCGAAATGGGCGGCATCCAGCCCGGCGACACGGTCGTCATTTTCGGGGCCGGGCCGGTGGGCATCATGGCCGCCAAGAGCGCCTGGTTGTTTGGCGCGGGCCGCGTCATCGTCATCGACCACGTCGAGTACCGCCTGGAGTTCGTGCGCAACTACGCGCAGTGCGAGGCTTACAACTTTGAGTCGCTAGAAGACCCGGTGCTGTTCATCAAGAAAACCACCGATTGGCTGGGGGCCGACGTCTGCATCGACGCCGTGGGCAGCGACGCCGCCGGCAGCGCCATGCAAACCCTGACGGGCCGCAAACTGCTGTTGCAGGCGGGCTCGGCCACGGCCCTGCACTGGGCCATCAACGCCGTGAAAAAGGGCGGCATCGTGTCCATTGTGGGCGTGTATGGCCCGACCGACAACCTCGTGCCCATCGGCAACGTGGTCAACAAAGGCATCACTATCCGTGCCAACCAAACGTCGGTGAAGCGCCTGCTGCCGCGTCTGATTGAGCACGTACAGGCCGGCCGCCTCAATCCCAAGGAAATCATCACCCACCGCGTACCGCTGGAAGAAGTGGCTGAAGCCTACCACATTTTCTCGGCCAAGCTCGACGACTGCATCAAGACCGTCCTCATCCCCTCCCCTGCCAAACTCTAAACTCCCAGGCCACCATGGAAAAGACTGCCAGCGACTATGCGCACATCAAGGGCTGGGGCATCGACATCGACCCCAAAAACGACCCCACCTACCCCTACAAGCACCGCACCAACGGCGAGCACGCCGGCTACATCCGGCCCGATATCCCGCAGCAACCCATTGACGTAGAAGTGCTGCATTCGAACGAGCGGCCCAACGTGACGGCCGTCTTCGGCACCTCCACGCCGCCCTCCGGGCTCAGTGGGATGATTCGCCGATTCGCCTTCCGCTACAGCGAAAACGAATACGGCCACTGGCTGCCCCTGCTGCTGGCCGACCGCGTGAACGTGGTCGAAGGCATCCTGGACGACCTCGTGCATGGCCACATTCCCAATATTTTCGTGGAGAAAGGCGGCAAAGCCGATTTGAAATTTAACCGCAGCGGCCTGGCTAAAAAGGCGCTGGTAGGCGTGGCCCTCACCACGGCCGCCATCGTACTGCTGAGCCGCAAGAAGAACAAGTCGCCCAAACGCTAACGCCGACGTAGGCGAAACCACTAAACCAGCCAACCGATGGCCGGGCTTTCTCTCGCGGTGACGTGACGGGTGAAGACTGGCCATCGGTTGGCTTTTTTGCGGGCGGCCCGGCCGGCGGCCGGGCCCTGCATCTGCCTGGAAGGCGCAAGCTTCCGGCCAGCCACTGCCAGCCCTCGCCTGAATGTGCTTGGGTACCGGCCGAAAATCAGCAAACGACGCTTGTTAAACGGAGCTACCTTTACATGGCTACCGGCCGGGCGCTCCCGCCCCATCTTGCGCGGGCCAGGCACCGGGCATAGTACTGTTGCTCTGTAATTCTCTCCCGAAAGTAGCGAGGCGCGCTACGTGTATCGAATGACCGATTATCTACCGCTGTTTCGCTCTTTTTTAGCTAATCGCAGCGAGGTGCATTTTGCTTACGACCTGACTGCCGGGCGGGTGGCGTACGTCAGCGAGGCGTATGCGCACCTCACCGGCGACCCGGCCAGCCACGTTCAGGAGGACTGGCGGCTCTTGCAGGCCGCCATCCACCCCGACGATTGGGAATACCTGCGTCAGCAGGTGGCGCAGGCAGCGCCGGGCACGCTGGTAGAGAACGTGGAACTGCGGGTAGCGCGAGGCCCGCTACAGTGGCTGCTCGTGAGCGTGCAGCAGGTGGCCGACGCGAAAGGGCAGCCTTTTTTGGTGGGGGCCGTTCGGGACATCACGGCCGAAAAAAACGTCGCGTTAAACTCCGAAAAATTTACCACGAAGAAGGATGCGACGCTGGAAATCCTCTCGCACGACCTAGCCGGGCCGCTGGCCATGCTGCAGCAGCTGGCCAGCCATTTGCAGCACGAGCTGCCGGAAGTCAGCCCGGCCATCCGCAACCTGCTCAACCTGATGCAGCGCACCTGCCAGCAGGGCACGGACCTCATCCGGGATTTTGTGGATGCGGAGTTTCTCGAATCGGCGAGCATCGAGCTGAAAACTGAGCGGGCCGACCTGGCGACGTGGCTGGGCCAGGCCATGCAGGAATATCAGCAGTCGGAGCAGCTCACCCGGCTGCACTTCGAGTACATGCCGCAGGAGCAGCCCCTGTATGCACACTTCGATATCAACAAGCTGCAGCAGGTGCTCAACAACCTTGTTTCCAACGCCATTAAGTTCACGCCCGATGGCGGCTACATCCGCGTGAGCCTGGCGCGCCACGGGGAGTACGCCCGCTTCACGGTAGCTGATACGGGCGTGGGCATCCCGGCCGAGCTGCAGCCGCTGCTGTTCGACAAGTTTACCAGGGCCCGGCGGCCGGGGCTGCGCGGGGAGAAAACCACGGGCCTGGGCATGTCCGTCATCCAGACCATTGTGAGCCTGCACCAGGGACGCATCTGGTTTGAAAGCAGTGAAGGGCAGGGCACCACAATGCATGTGGAAGTGCCGGCGCTACCGGCTTAGAGCGGGTTAGGCAGCAGTAACGTAGCGCGAACTTTGTAGTTCGCGCTACAAAATCTACGTATAACGCGCAGCCTTTTTTTGGTAGTTGACGCAGTGCGTTGCGTTTTGCCCGGCCGGAACTTTGTGGCAGCGTGTCCCTGCGCTCCACCTCGCTCCCTGGTTATGGCGTATGACGCCCGCTTTGGCCCTAACGCCCAGACGCCAGCGCAACGCGCACGGGTGCTGGCCCAAATGCAGGCCGCCATTCCCAGCCTGAAAACCAATGCCACGGCTTCTGCCCGGCAGCTGTATGCCCGCTACGTGGCCGGCGAGCTGAGCTGGGCAGAAACGCGTCAGGCCATTGACGCCGCTGCCAGCCCATCACGAACAAGGACTTGATTACCAGACAGGGCTTTGCTAGCTGGCACTGTCGATAAGCTCATCTGAAATGCAACCGTTCGCGTATGTATTTGAAGTCTACTACTAGCGGCTCGTGGCCGCGGCCCTTCTTGCATGCGCAAAACTAAATTCCCCGACGCTGCGCAAGTAGGTTTGCCCGCCTCTTCACCACCGGTCGGTGATGCTGCTTGGATGGGAGCCGAGGCCGACTCCCTGCTCCAGACCCTGCCGTGGGGCGTGGTGGTGCTGGACGCGCACGGCACGGTGCTGCGCCTCAACCAGCAGGCGGCTTTCTGGTGGGGCGTTGCGCCGCCCGACGTGCAGGGGCAGCCGTTGGGGCCCGCCACCGCCGGCACCCTCCCCGCCGACCTCCAGCTGGCGATGCAACAGGTGCCCGGCAGCCCGGCATATTATTTCCGCGAGTTTTTTCTGCCGGAGCACCAGCAGTGGATTGCCATGGCCAGTGCCCACCAGGGCGACGACTGGGTAGTGTACTGGCAGGACATCACGGCGCAGAAGCAGGGCGAAAACCAGCACTACGCCCAACAAGCCGCCAGCGACACCCTGCTGCGGCGCACCGAGGCCGTAGCCCGCACCGGCAGCTACGAAGTGGAGCTGGCCACGGGCCACGTTCATTTTTCCGATGGCCTGTTCCGACTTTTCGGTGATGAGCCCGGCGCGTTTACGCCCACGCTGTTGCGCATCGATTCCTTTTCCCACCCCGACGATATCCTGCCCGTGCAGCAGGTGCTGGCGCGGGCCCTGGCCGACCGGCAGCCCTACTACTACCGGCGCCGCATCCGCCGCTCCGATGGGCAGCTGCGCATCCTCGAAGCCCACGGTCAGGTAGAATGCGACGCGCTGGGCCAGCCCGTGAAGCTACTCGGGCTGGTGCAGGACGTGACCGAGCGCGAGCAGGCGGCGCAGGACCTGCTGCGGGCCAAGGACGAG
>Ga0247804_10000193_pt1 | contig 28103 bp, 28 predicted proteins | sample UWRJL029104C1_FD_181142 | JGI IMG/M metagenome (GOLD analysis project Ga0247804, IMG submission 181142) | Plant litter microbial communities from Arlington Agricultural Research Station in Wisconsin, United States - UWRJ-L029-104C-1 | ecosystem: Environmental > Terrestrial > Plant litter >... | reverse complement strand
GCAGGCCCAGCTCCACGTTTTCCAGGTACGGCTGGCCATCGCGGCTCACCCGCAGCAGCTGAATGGCCGTTGCTGCATCGGCTTCACCAGCGGCCGGCTCGGCGCGGTAATGCGCATCGGCAAACGTGAGCGGCGCGCTTTCGGCCGCTGCTTTCTGCCCAAAGACAGTCCTCACTTCGGCCTGCGTCTGGCTCACTACCACCGGCACGCCGGGCTTGATGATGCCGGCCTTCTCGCCCGCTATTTCGGGCAGCGTGTTGCCCAGCATGGCCTGGTGGTCGTAGCTGATGTTGGTGATGAGCGCCACCAGCGGCGTGATGATGTTCGTGGAATCGAGCCGCCCGCCCAGGCCCACTTCCACCACCGCCACATCCACCCCGCTCTCGGCAAAGTAGGAAAACGCCAGCGCCACGCACATCTCAAAAAACGACGGCTGAATTTCTTCAAACAGCGGCCGCCACTGCGCCACCCAACTTACCAGGTAGTCGGGCGCCAGCTCGGCCCCATTCAGCCGGATGCGCTCCGTAAACTCCCGCAGGTGCGGCGAGGTGTAGAGCCCCACCCGGTAGCCCGCCGCCTGCAGCGCCGCCGCCACCATATGCGAGCTGCTGCCCTTACCATTGGTGCCGGCCACGTGCACGCTCCGAAAGCGCCGCTCGGGGTGGCCCATCGCCTCGGCCAGCGCCAGGGTGTTGCCCAGCCCTTTTTTGAAGCCCGCCGCTCCCACCCGCTGGTACATCGGGAGCTGCGCGTAGAGGTAGGCCAGGGTTTCGGAGTAAGTCATAAAAGCAGTAGCACGAACGTTGTAGTGCGCATCCCCGCGCCGATTGGTCGTTCGAGGACGCGCACTACAAAGTTCGCGCTACTGCTGGTTACTTCTGCTAAAAACTAGTGGACCGAGAAGCGGAACGTGTAAAAGCCCGTAGCTCCACCCGCCCCCGAGTTCGTGCGAATAAAGTTCGCATCCAGCAATTTGTCGCGGCACAGCTTCTCCTGCTGCGGCGATACGTTGCCCGACACCTTGGTCACCGATTCTACCTCGCCGTCCTCCGAGATTTTGATTTTAAACTTCACCACGCCGGGGTTGTCGTCGATGGCTTCCACGCGGGGCGTGCTGTCGAAGCGCCAGCCGCTCATGTCGAGGCCGTCGCCGTTGCCCGTACCTCGGCCGCGGCCATTGCCGCCGCCATCGCCGCCGCCGGTGCCATCGCCGGCGCCGTAGAGGGCACTGGCATTGAGCGAGCCTTTGGGGTCGCCCTGGTCGCCCACTTTGCCGGGGCGGTCGCCGTTATTATTGCCCGTGGGAGCCGTGCTGGTGCCGTTGGTACCGGTGCCGCCGCCGTTGGCACTACCATTGGGGTTGAAGGCCACGGCCACCTGGCGCTTGGGCTTCGGGGTCACTTTCACCTCCTCTTTCGGCGGGGCCGGATTCTCCACTACCGGGGCCGAAACCGGGCTCTCCTCGGCGTCGGAGGTGATGGTCTGCGCCTCGCTAGGCGGCGTAGGGTCGGCCTCCTGCGTCACGGGCGTGGGCTGCGGGTCGGGGCTTTGGGCTGGCGGCTTGCTGTCCTCGCGGTTGTCGGAGGCATTGGCGGCGGCCGTGGTTTGCACGTCGCCCGAGCCTTCGGAGTCAAGGCCGTAGTTCAGCTCCACATCGCCACCGCCACCGGTCTCAAAGGTTTCGAGCGGCGGATTGGGGCCATTGAACTTGGCAAGATAAACAGCAGCAGCAGCAGCACGTGCAGCACAATGGTGCCGATGAGGGCTTCGCGGCGGTGCTGTTCAGGATAATCTATAGCCATGACGAATGCTCGTTAATGGGTCGGATAAGAGAAACGGCGCGGCGAGTGAGTTTAGTTGCGCCGGTAGTTGGAGTGCTGATGCAGAAAGTGGGCCGATTGCACAGCGAAAATGGAAAAAGAACTGTCATGCTGAACGCAGTGAAGCATCTCGCCTGCGGTAGTAATTCCAATCGTCAGGATTACTGCCGCAGGCGAGATGCTTCACTGCGTTCAGCATGACCTTCTGCCGGATGCTTTTACCGCCCAGCGGCCTTTTCCGCCTGCGTAGCCATCACCATTTTAATCTTCAAACGGTTGCCCATCTCCAGAATGTCCACCAGCTTCTGTACGTTCAGCGAAGCATCCACGCGCAGCACCACGGTGGGCACGTCCAGGTTATTGCTGCCAATGAGGGCGCGCAGCTCGTTTTCGAGGTTGGCACCGTTCACCGGCTTCTTGTTCACGTAGTATTCGCCGGCGGCGTTCACGCTCACGGTGATAGGCTGTTTCATCACCGCCACGTGGCTTTTGGCCGAGGGCAGCAGGAGCTTGATGACGTTGGGGTTCACCATCGTACTCACAATCAAAAAGAACAGCATCAGGAAGAACATGATGTCGTTCATGGCGCCGGTCTCAACGTGAGACGAAGCGCGGCGGCGGCGGGAGAAATTCATGTAAGGAGTTATGAGTTTTGAATTATGAGTCATGAGTCAGAGCTATAAGTTCACGGCATTGCCAACTCATAACTCATAATTCAAAACTCATAACTCGTCCTTAGTTGTCCTGCAGAATGTCCATGAACTCAATGGCCGAGTTCTCCATGCGGAACACCATGCGCTCCACCATGATGCTGAGCCAGTGGTAGCCGACGTGGGCAATGATACCCACAATCAGACCCGCCGCCGAGGTTACCATCTTGGTATAGAGCCCGCCCGCAATCTGCGAGATACCGAACTCGCCGGTGGCGTTAATGGCGTAGAAAATCTTGATAACACCGATAATCGTACCCACGAAGCCCAGCATCGGCGCGATGCCGGCGATGATACCCAGGATATTGATGTTCTTTTCGAGGCGGGCAATTTCAATCTTGCCCACGTTCTCGACGGAAGTTTCGATTTCCTTCAGCGGCAGGCCGATGCGGCGCAGGCCTTTCTCCACCATGCGGGCCAGTGGCGAAGGGTTTTGGGCGCAGAGCATTTTGGCGCCGGACAGGTCGCCCTTCACCATCAGGGCGCGAATGCCGGCCATGAAGGAATCGGGATTGCCGGCCGCGCGGCGGATGGTGATGTAGCGCTCGATGATGATGTAAATCGAGACGAACGAGAGCAGGAACAGGGGCACCATAATCCAGCCCCCCTTCATAATCAGGTCGATGAGCGACAGGCCGCCATCGGCTTGGGCGGCCGCGTTCACGGCGGCATTCACCGAATCGGGGGAAGCAGCCGTGTTGACGGCGGCCCCAACTTGCAACAAGAAAACAGACATGCGGTGCTAGAAGGTACTAGTTACTAGTAAGGAAAAACAAGGTGGGAATTGGTGGAGTGTGCCTTGGCCCGTAGGCGGCCGGCCTCCTTCTCCGCCGAAGCCCGGTCGGCAAAATCGGCCACCGACAGGCGGTAGAGCCGGCTGCCCCAGGGCGGCAGAATCACGCGGGCCTGCGCGCCGTGGTGCGCCCGCACCTGCTGCGCCGATGCCAGGGTGCTGAAAGCTCCCGCCACGACGTAGAAACGGCCAGTGCGGCTTTTAATTGTGGTGCTGGTGGCAGCGGCAGGCTTGGCTACGTTTGGCTTGACAACCTTATCGGCGGCTACTACTTCTTTTTCAATGGCTTTCGGCTCCGGTTTGGCAACAGCTGCTTTAGCTGGGGCGGGTGCAGCGGCCGGGGCTGCTGTAGCAGTCGGAGCGGCGGGCGTTTCTACTGTCGGGGCAGGAGTCGGCGCGGCAGTTGCAGCGGGCGTTTCGGCCATTACCACCGGCGGCACACTTTCTAACTCGGCAGGGGCCGGCGTTGGTTCCGCTACGGGCGAGTTGGTCCAGCCGTGCTGGGCCAGGGTGGCTTGCTGGGGCTCCTGCATGGTCACGGCCGGGGCGGTGGCTACGGCGGGTGCTGCCTGCGGGCTGCTCCACTCAATATTGGATAGGCGGGCGGCCCAGGTAGGCAGCGAGTTGTTATTCCAGGCCAGCAGGCTGGCGGTAAGCACCAGGGCGGCCACCACTCCCATAGCGGCGCCGGGCAGTACCCGGGCCAACCGGCCCCGCTGAGCGCCACTCCGCAGCACGGGCTGCGGGCGCTTTTCGCGAGCGTTGGCGGCCAGCACGGGGCGGGCTACCAGCTCCGGCAAACCATAGGAAGCGGGCAGCAGATTATCGTTGCCGGTATACTCAAAAGACAGCCCCCGCCCCGCACCCCGGCGGAAAATACCGATGCCGGGCAGCGTGGTGCGGTGTGCTTCCTCTAGTTCCTGGCGCAGTTGTACTACGGCCTGGCGCACCTGCTCGCGAGCCTGACTCAGCGAGACGCCCAGATGCTGGCTCACGGCATCGACGAGCAGGCCGTCGTTGCGGGTCAGGGCCTGGTTGAAAGCCACCAGCTTGGTGGGCGGGCTCAGCACTTGGCGGCCGGCTTGCAGCCGGGCGGGCGCCACATCGGCCACGAGGCCCCCAAAATCCGGGATAATCACGCAGTCGTGGTCACGGAGCAAGGGACGGATATGGTCGGCGAGGTGCATTTCTGGAATTATGAGTTATGAGTCAGTAGTTATGAGTCGGGAATCAAGCTTTGACAGGCAGTCAATTAACTCACAATCCTCAACTCGTAACTCATAACTCAAAAAGTATACGTTGCGCCACCCAGCGCGTTGATGCCCTTCACCGGATAGCGGTAGAAACGCTGATATTGCTGGTTGGCGAGGTTGTTACCCATTGCAAAGATGGATATTTTTGGCGTAACGCGGTAATCGGCGCGCAGATTCAGGTCGTAAATCGCGTCGGTGGCGCGGTAAAAATCGGGGGTCGGCACGCCGCCGGACTGGGCGTAGCTGATGCCGTAGCTGGCCGAGTAGAAGTACAGCTCGGCCCCGATTAGCAGCTTGTCGAACACGTTATAGGTGCCGAACACCGAGGCCTGGAACTCGGGCCGGTGGAAGGGCTGGGCCAGGGTTTCGAGCATGTACTTATTATAGTCGAGGCGCGTGCCGAGGCGAAATTTCTCGGCCGAGTTATAGAGCAACTCACCGTGCACATTCAGAAACTGCGTAGTCGTGCTGTCATACACGAGGTCGAATTTATCCGGCCGGTCGGGGTTGTTGAGATAGAAGTACAGATTTTTGTCGCGGCCGTAGGTGGCGCGGGCATTCAGCTCGAGCCCGCGCACGGGCGTGGCGGCAAAGCCGATGTAGCCCGTGGGCCCGCGGTGGGTGTCGGCAATGTTGAGGTTACGGTTGAGCCAGGGGTTCTCGGTGCTCAGGTCGTAGAGCGTGACGCGCTGGATGGCCCCGCCCGCGCCCACGTACACCTGCAGCTTCTCGGGCAGCACCACGTAGCCCACGCGCACGGCGGGGTTAAGCGAGGTTTTGCCCACGTTGTTCACCGTGTCGGACGAGTAGCCAATAGTGGCGCCGAGGCTCACTGACAGCCGGTCCCTGGTCAACTCGTAAGCCGGGGTGGCCTGGAAGAAGGTACGGCTGCGGTCCACCAGCGAATCCTTGCTGGAGATGAACGAGGCGTCGGCGGCCAGCGTCACGCGGCTGGTTTCGCCCAGCGCGTAGCCCACTTTACCGTTGATGGTGAAGTTGTTTTCGGTGGCCGTGAAGTTGTCGCCCCAATGCTTGAAGCCGATGCCGGCGTCATACTGCAGGGTTTGTTCGGGGTCCCGGTTGTGGGCGTAAGCCTTCACGGCGAAGCGGTTGAACGACTGTTTCAGCCCGTCCTTCTCCGGCACGACGTAGCCCGCGCTGCGGTCGTAGCCGTAGAAATTGTAGCGCTCGTGGCCGTAGTCCACGGTGGCGCCGAGGGCGGTGGTGCCCTTGTAGGTTTCGCCCATCAGGCTGGCGCTGGTCTGGCTGACGCCGGAGTTTTTGCCATCCACCGGCCCGTTGAGCGAATTGACGTGCTTGACATCAACGCCGTAGGCGAAGTTCTGGTCTTCGGTGCGGGTGCTGTGCAGGTAGCCCCGGCCGTAGAAGGTGCCGTAGTTGCCGATGCCCAGCTTCACGAACTTGCCATTGAGTGGCTCTGGCTCCTCGGCCCGAATGGTGAGCACGCGCACCGAAGGGTTAAGCCGGTCGGCGGGCAGGCGGAAATCGGGAAAGGTATAGGTGACCTTGCGCTCGGTTTTGGGCGGCGCGGGAATTTTGATTTTCTCGTAGTTGCGGGTGGCCTCGGGCAGCTGGTTCACCCGCTCCTTCACGATTTCAATCTCGGCGGCCTCGATTTTACCGCGAGGCTTGCCCTTATTAGGCTGGGCCTGGGCGGCTAGTGGCAGCCCGCCCAGCGTCCCCACCAGTACCAGCCCCGCCACCGCACCCCGGCGACCTGCTACACTCGAACGATTTATTTCAAACAGCTTCATGGAATATCTTTTGAGCTGCTAGCTATTAGCTGCTAGCTGTTAGCGTCTTTTCTGAACCGGCCGCACGGGCCCGGCCACTTACTTTTTGCCCGGCGTGGTAGCCTTGGGCCTGGTGGGCGCCGGGGTTGTGGCGGGCGTGGTCGTCGGCGTTTTGGCCGGGGCCTTGGTGCCGCCGGTTGGGGCGGGCGCGGGAGCCGTTTTGTCGGCCGGGGCCTTGGCGGGCGGCGTGGTTTTCGGCGTGGTCGTTTTGCCCGGCGCTTTGGTGGGCGCGGGCGCCGGCTCGTCGTCGTCCTTGTCGGCGCCCAGGTTGGCTAAGCGCTTGCGGGCGCCTTCCAGGATTTCGGCAATCGGGAAGTTGTTGTCGATAATCGAGTTGAGCGTGCCGCGGGCCTGGAAGTTGTCGCCCTGCGCGGCGTACACATCGGCCACCAGCAGGAAGGCTTTGCCCTGCCAGAGCGTGTAGTTGGCGAAGTTCGTGTTGACTTTCAGTGCCTCCGTAATGGCCTCGTCGTACTTCTTCTGCTTGAACAGCACTTCGGCGATGTAATACTGCGCCTCGGCGCCGTAAACGTCGCTGGGCGCGGCTTGCAGGGCGGTAGTCAGCTCCGTAGCCGCTTGCTCAAGGTTGCCGAGGCGGTAATCAGCCTTGCCCAGGTAAAGCAGCGCCGCGTTGGTGGCGCTGGCCGTAGCGCCAGCCAGGCCTTTCAACTCTTCAGCCGCCGCGCGGGCCTTGGCGAAGTCGCCGTTTTCGTAGTAGCTGCGCATCAAACCCAGCGTAGCGGTGGCTATTTCGCGCTTGTTGCTGCTGGCCCCACGCAGGCGGTCGTAGAACTTGGCAGCCTCGGCGTAGTTTCGGTTTTCGAACTCCAAATCGGCCACCCGGCCCACGGCCCGGTTCACGTATTCGCTTTTGTTTTCCGTCACTACGGCGCGCAGGCGAGTCAGTCCTTGCGCTTTGTCGCCGGTCTTCAGGTACGAATCACCCAGATAATAACGAGCATCCGCGCCCAGCGCATTGTCGGGGTACTGCTTCAGGTAAGCCTCCAGCCGCAGAATGGCCTGCGGGTATTTCTCCGCCAGATACAACGACTTGGCGGCCTCAAATTCCACGCTTTCGGTGGCCTTGCTGTCGGGATTAAGCTGCTTGAAGCTAGCCAGCGACGCGTCGAATTCTTCCGTACGGCCCAGGGCGGCCAGGCTTTCCTGCAGGCTGTAAATAGCCTGCCCGGCCGCCTCGCTGCGCGGGTACTCGCCCAGCACGCGCTGGAAATCGAGCACGGCCTTGTCGTGCTGCTCCAGGTTGGCGTAGGCTACGCCGCGCCTCTGCAGAGCCTGGGGCAGCAAAGGAGTATTAGGACGATTGGCAATGAGCTTATTGAAGCCATCCACGGCCGGCTGGTAGTCGCCCGCCTCGAAGGCTAATTGCGCCTGCTGGAACACGGCTTCCTCGGCATAGCGCGAGTTGGGCGCGGCCTTGAGCAGGGCATTCAGAGTAGAAGTAGCTTCCTCGCGGCGGCCCATCAAGCCCAGCGTGCGGCCCTTCTGGTAGTAGGCGTAGTCCTTGTCGGCGGCGTTGGCCTGAATGACCTTATCGTACTGTGTAAGAGCAGTATTATAATCCTTGGCCACGTAGTACGTGTCGGCCAGACGCAGCGTCGCATCGTAGTAATTCGGGTCGTCGGGCTTGGCGCTGGCGTCGCTCAGAAAGGCCTTGAACTGCGGCTGTGCCTTGTCATACGACTTCGTATTGTAGTAGGCGTAGCCCAGCCCGTAGCGGGCGCGCTGCTCAAACTCCTTTTCCTCAGCCGTGACGCCGCCCTGCCGGGCCGTGCGGGCGGCGGCAGTGTAGGCCGTGATGGCGTCGGGATAGCGCTGGCCAATGCTATAGATTTCGCCGGTCAGCACTTGGGCGGCGGCGCGCAGGGCGTCGTCCTCGGGGTATTTCAGCGATTTATCCAGCAGCGGCAGCGCCTCGGTGTAGTTGCCGTCGTTGTAGAGCGTAGCAGCCTGGGCATAAGCAATGCGCTGGAAAGTACCGCTGAGCTTGGCGCTGCGGTCGTCGAGGCCTTCGAGGTAGGTTAGCGCCTGCTGGTAATCGGTGGAAGCCAGAAAGCTATTGCTCAGCAAATCATCCACGATGGGCTGGTTTTTCGAGCGCGGAAACTTCTTCTGAAAGTCCTTGAGCACGTTGATAACTTCCGGCAGATTGCCCTGCTCGTACTGCGCCTGGGCTAGCTTGAGCGTGGCGTTTTCGGCAATGCCTTTCTCCAGCGTGCTTTGCCGGGCGGCCTCGAAGGCCGTGATGGCCTGGGGCTTCTGGTTGTTCTGCAGGTAGCTCAGGCCGAGGTGATAAGCGGCGTTCTGCCCCAGCGAGTCGCGGCGCACGGCCACGTTCTTGAGGCTGGCAATGGCGCCTTTGTAGTCGCCCTGCTTGTAGTTGGCAAAGCCGATTTTGTATTGCAGCGCCGGGTCGATTTTGCCCTTGTGCGCGGCCACGTACTTGTCGAAGTACTCGGCCGCCTGCTTGTACTCCTGCTTTTGGTAGAAAGCATCGCCGGTCAGCAGCTGGATTTCGTCGGCGTTCTGGGGCAGCGGGTTGCTTTTCAGGGCCGTCGTAGCGTAGCGGATGAGGCCGTCGTAATTCCCTTCTTTGTAGTAAATCTGGGTCATCACGGCCGGCACTACGGTTTTGTAGGCGTCGTTTTGCTCGGCCACGCCGAGGTCGGTGCGGGCGGCGGCATATTCGCCGGCGCGGTAAGCCAGGTAACCGGCGTAGTAGGCGCTGGCATAGCGGTACTCACTTTGGGCCTGCTTGTTACGGTCAAACAGCAACCGCGCCTTGTCGTAGTCCTTTTGCTCGAAGTAGCTGTAGGCCAGCTTGAAGTCCGACTCGGCGCGCTGCTCGTTGGTCAGGTTGTTCGGGGCTACTTTCTGGAAGTAGCGGATGGCCTGCGGGTAGTCTTTCTGGTCGAAGTAGAACTTGCCCAGCTCGAAATACGCCACGGCCGAGCGCGGGTGCGCCGGGTGCTGCTCGGCAAAGTCGAGGATGAGGCCCTCGGCGTCGGGGTGCAGCAGGTAGAGGCCGCTGAGGGCGTAGTAGAACTCGGCGTCGGCGGTGCGGTCGCGGGCGGCGGGGCCACTCTGCCCGGCGCGGCGGGGCTCAATATCAAGGTACTGGCGGAAGGCCGTTTGGGCGGCGCCGTACTGCTGCCGGTCGAACAGCTCAAGGCCTTCCTGGAAATACCGCTCGTCGGAGGCGAACACCTGGGTTTGCTGGGCCAGGGCCGCCGCCGGGGCCGCGGCGCTGAGGGCGGCGGCCAGCGCCAGCCGGGGAAGTAGCTTCATCGAAGATTCAAATCGGGTTGCTCGGACCGGGCACGGTCCGGGAAGTTGCCAAAAGTAGCGAAAAATGGGCGGAGGTTGTGCGGCACAACGATAAACCCACCGCCGCATTGTGGTTTCCAGCCGTCAGCAATCTATTTGTCGGCAGCCTGCTGACCGTGTTAAGGCTTTTGCTCAAACCCATAGCGAAGCTCCAGCCCTACCCCGCCACCCGGTATAGTTTCGGCCAGGCCAGCAGACGTATCAGTCAGGAAACGTGGCGAAATCGTGGCCTGTACTTGTGCGCCCAACTGCCACTGCGGGGCTAATCGGTAGGTCAGTCAGGCCCCGAGCAGCACGGGCAGGTCGCGGCTGGCCAGGATAGCATCGACGGGCACGTACTGGCCGGTGGCAGCGAGGAGGCGCTCCTCCGAAAACTGCTGCACGTAGGCCATACCCGCCCGCGTGGTCAGCTGCCAGCGGGTACCGGGCTTGAGCAGCTGGCTGCTGATTTGCACCGGCACGTAAAGGCAACGGGTGCGTACCTTCCAGTCCTGGACGCGAATGAAGCCGGAATACTTGAAATAGCGTCAGCCGCTCCAGCTGCTGCCCACTCCAAGCTCCAGAGCCATGCGGGGCTTACACTGCCAGCCGCCCCACAGCACCGGGCCTGCAAATACCGCCCGCTCGTAGTCATTATAATCGTCCCGGTTTGGCAAGGGACGCAGGCCGTTGAGCTGCTGGTAAAGCCCCTGCAAACCCAGGTACCAACGCGGGACGTCTACTTCTTTAGCGGCCGACTGTGCTACTGCTTCCGGCCCCATTGCCAGGCTCAGCAGCACGCCCACGACGCAGAATTTCTGGTATTGATGCATCAAAGTTGCCGCTTGCGAAAGCCTTCCTAACGCAAACTACGTTACTTTGCGTGTGCCCCGCTGGGGAAGTTCAACGCCAAGCCGCCCACATGCGCCTTCTCCCCCTGTTTCCTCTAAATCTAGTTGTTTTTCCGGGCGAAAAGCTGAATCTGCACATCTTCGAGCCGCGCTACCGCCAGCTGGTACGCGAATGTACCGAACACGGCATCACCTTCGGTATCCCGCCTTTCCTGGACAATGCGCTGGGCGAACTTGGCACTGAGATGCGCCTGCTGAGCATCGATAAAGTTTACCCCGGCGGCGAGATGGACATTCGCACCCAGGCCCTGCGGGTATTTCGCATTAACAAGTTTCTGCGCGAAGCCCCGGGTAAGCTCTACGCCGCCGGCCACATCGAAGAGCTCCCGCAGGACGACGAGGCCGACCCCGCGCTACGCACCCTCATTACCACGCAAGTACGCCAGCTCTATGAGGCCCTGGGCCTACGCAAGCTGCTGTTGGAGCTAGCCCCCGACTACCAGATTTTCGATGTAGCCCACCACATCGGCCTCAATACTGAGCAGGAATACCAGCTCCTGGCCACCACCAGCGAGCAGGAGCGCCAACACATTGTTCGTGAGCATCTCGAATCCATTCTGCCGGTGGTTCTCGAAACCGAGCGCCTCAAGGACCGCGTGCGGCTGAACGGGCACTTCAAGAACCTGCAGCCACCCTCCTTCTAGAAACGCAGACTGGCGGTGCCGAAATTCGTTTGAAACGAATTTCGACACCGCCAGTCTGCGGTCTGGAAACATGATTTTACTGGTTCAGATTAGCCGGTACCCCGCTCGGGTAATCCTTCTGGATTTCCTCCTCCAGCACCCCGATGCGGTTGCCGGGGTTGGGGTGGGTTTGCAGGAATTCGGGACCTCCACTACGACCGCTCTGCTGCTCCAGAATTTTCATTACCTCAATCATGGCGCGGGGGTCGTAGCCAGCGGCACCGGTGTATTTCACGGCTTGGCGGTCGGCGTCGAGCTCGTCTTCCCGGCCAAAGCGCAGGCTTACTACTTTGGCAATGGCGGCGGCTACAGCGGCGCTGGCCACGGTGCTGCCGGGCCGGTCAGGGTCGTAGGAGGCAATGGTAGCGGCCCCGGCCAAGCCCTGCGTCAGCTGAGACTTGGCCAGCTGCTCGGCCGAGTGACGGCCGATGACGTGCCCGATTTCGTGGGCCAGCACCCCAGCCACCTGGGCTTTGGATTTTAAGTGTTTCAACAGCCCGGCCGTGATGAATACCTGGCCGCCCGGCAGGGCAAAGGCGTTGATGGTCTGCTCATCAGCCAGCAGGTGAAAGTTGAATTTGTAGGGCGAGTTACCGGCGCCGGAGGCTTGCACAAGCTGCTGGCCAATCTGGTCGATGGAGGCTCCGGCCTGCTTATCGGGGTGGATGCCGCCGTATTGGCGAGCCATCTGGGGGGCGGCCTGCAGGCCGAGGGCGACTTCTTCCGCCGCCGTCATATTTACGTGCTGCTCCTCCCCGGTCACGGGGTTTTTCTGGGTGCGGCACCAGTAAGTGAGAAAGGAAAAGCCTGCCAGCAGCAGGGCAATGACGTAACGAAGGTTGCCACGCATGGGATGAAGGGCGAAAGTGGAAAGAATTTCCGCTTCTAACGCGCTTCGGCGGGGCGGGTTACCGCTCCCAACTCCTAATTCTTAACCAGCAGCCCCTCCTGCCGGGCAAATGCCTCAATGGCACGGCTCTCATCGAGCCACTGCGAATGGTAGCCCGCCTGCGCCGGCCCGTGCAGATACAGGATGCTCCCACCCTTGATGGCCTGCACGATGGCCGGTGTTTCGGCCACCGGCAACGCCGGGCAGCCCTGGCTGCGGCCTAGACGGCCGTGCTGCCGCACAAATTCTTCGCACACATACTCAGCTCCATGCATCACTACTGCCCGGCTTTCGGCGTTGGTATTGAAACCGGGGTCGAGGCCGACCAGCTTGAGCGACAAGCCGTGCTTGCCGTTGTAAGTAGTAGATGCCGTGCGATAGAAGCCCAGGCTGCTCATCTCCGAGCCGTTCTGGTTAGAGAAGGCCAGCGGCAGGTTTTCACCCGAGTTTTTACCGTGCGCTACCAGCGTATTGAATAACACTTTCCCGGCGGCCATATCAATCACCCACAGGCGTTTCAGGGCGCTGGGCCGGGCAAAATCGATGAGTGTGAGTACGGGCGTGGCAGCGCGGTACGTGCTGGCGGGCTGCAGATTGTAGTAGCCTACCAGCGCCTGCCGGAATACTTCCAGCGACAGGCCGGCCGTGCCCAGCTTCAGCTTGGCGTAGAGCTGCGCGGCGCGTTGCTCGAAAGTGGTTTGGTACACGGCCTGACGGGCGGAAGCGGGCAGGGCGGCCAATGCGGCAGCGGGCATTTTCTGCGCCTGCGCCCGGCTAACTTTTCCGACCACTCCCAGCAGCGATAAGCTGCTCAACAGAAAGTATTTCGTACGCACCATCGAGTATGAAAATCGTGAGGGAAATTTATTTCCTGCCCGCACATGCGGCGGTATAAGCCAAATTTACGGCTTATTCGCCGTTTGCCCGCCACTCGCGGTGCGGGCCAAACCGCGTTGCCGCTCCTTGAGTTTCATTATGCCTCATTTATCTTTTTGCCGCAGCCTGCCGGGCCTCTTGCTGGCTGTCACGCTGCTGACTGGCTGCGGCCACGCCCTGCCGCAGATTCCCGGCTTCGACGCCGCAATCTGGCGGGCCGACCGCTACGGCTGCCGCAACCAGCGCGGCGCGGCGCTACCCAACCTACTGCAGCACAAGGAGCAGCTCTACGAAGCCCGCGCCAACGACGTAACCGCCTTGCTGGGCCACCCCGACGAAGAGGAGTTGCGCGCTGGCACCGAAAAAGTGTATTTTTACTACCTGGCCAGCGGCTCGCAGTGCGAGGCCCGCCACCTACGTTCGGCCGCGCCGCGGCTCAGTTTGCGTTTCGGGCCGCTGGGCACGGTGACGGAAGTGCTGGCCGACCCGCTGCCGCAATAATATTTACAAACGACGAGGCCACCGACTTACGTCGGTGGCCTCGTCGGGTAATGCGAGCCGAAGCCCCTAGAAGTGCATCATCATAAAATAGCCCATGTTCATGTCGGGAGCTATTTCGGCGCGGGCTTGCTCCATGAGCATGGCCTGTCGTAGCGTCAGCACCTGGCGGTACGACCGTTCGTAGCTGGCATCAAGCTGAGCAAGTTTCGTGGCCCGCATCGCAGCATCCGATTCGTATTGTTGCGCAACCAGAGCACGCTGTGATAAGTGGTCGCGATTTAGCGGCAGGAGCCTGATAAACTGGTGCTCGAATAGCGCCAGCTGATTTTCCATTTCGCGGGTACGTTGCATGCCGACGCCGTTGTCTACAAGGGGCGAAGCGTGCGTGCGGGGCTTCTCTCTTTTTGTTTTCGGATTGACGGGATTTGCCTGGGTAGTCAGAACAGTACCAAGTAATAGAAGGGTGATTAACTGGATTTGTCTTACTGGAAGAAAGGACATAAAATTAGGTTGGTTGCCCCTTATTAACCCCCTGCCGGCAACCCTCGTTCGCATTGCTTCTGCATTTCTTACAACATTCTACCAAAAGAATCACAAGCCCGTTAAACCGATTCTTTCGCCCGTTAAAACCAAAAAAAGCCAGCCCCGGGCAGGGCTGGCTTTTCGAAAGCTGACGCGGTTGGCGGCGGCCTTAGTCTTTTTCAGTCATCGATTGTGCCTCATCCGGCGTGCGGTAGTATTGCATGGCAATGAGCGAGGTAATGACGCCCGTCATCGTGCCCATGAGGATGATACCCAGGCCACCGATGAGCACGCCCATATCAGCACCGAAGAGGTCGCGGGCCCGGATATCAGCCACGGCCTGTTGGCTGATGGCGCCCAGCAGCCAGAACGAGGCGCCGAGCAGCACCGAGGCCACCAGGGCCGTCACGATGCCGGTGCCGAAGCCGTGCAGGTAGCCCAGGCGCTTGCCGTGCAGCTGGCGCAGGTGGCGGATAGCCAGCACCACGCCGACCATGGTAATGACCACGTTAAGCGCACCGGCTTCGATGTTGCCGAGGAAGCCCGCGAAGGAAGCTATAATGGTGTAGGCAATCATCGGCACGGCCGTCATGATGCCGTAGCGCACGCCATTGCCCTCGGCGGTGACGCGGGCAAAGGGGCGGTTTTCAGATTTAACCAGGGTGGGGTTGAAAGTGGATGCGGTAGCCATGAGTAAAATGCGGTTTGAAGGTGAAGGAGCAGCGCGCTGGAGCAGCCGCTTCTACCCTATTATACTGCGGGGGGCGGCGCAGAGTTGTGTTGGCGGCACTTTTCGAAGGCGGAATGGGTTTATTTTGGTGGCGGGCGGCGGGCTGGTTTGTGCGTAATTTTGCAGCCGGTGGTGTGTGCTGCGCCTATTGTGTACTTTTTGTTGTTTAGTTGAATGATTTCGACCTCCAATGTGAGCCTGCGCTATGGCAAGCGCGTATTGTTTGAAGACGTAACGGTTAAATTCCTGCCCGGCAACGTGTATGGCCTCATCGGGGCCAACGGGGCGGGCAAGTCCACGTTTTTGAAAATTCTTTCGGGTGAGATTGAGCCCAACACGGGCTCGGTGGAAATGCCCGCCGGCCAGCGCCTGGCCGTGCTGAAGCAGAACCAGTTTGCCTACGACGACCAGCTGGTGCTCCAGACCGTTATCCAGGGCCATCAGCTGCTGGCGAAGGTGATGACGGAGAAAGACGCCCTCTACGCTAAGTACGACGCCGGCACGGCCACCGACGCCGACGGCGAGCGGCTGGGCGTGCTCGAAAGCGAGTTTGCCGATATGGAAGGCTGGGACGCCGAGTATAAGGCGGCCGAGCTGCTCTCCGGCCTCGGCATCACCGAGGACAAGCACTATACCGTGATGGCCGACCTCGGCGCGAGCGAAAAAGTGCGCGTGCTGCTGGCCCAGGCCCTGTTTGGTAACCCCGACGTGCTGCTGCTCGACGAACCGACCAACAACCTCGACACCGAGAGCGTGCTCTGGCTCGAGAACTTTCTCGACAACTTCGAGAACACCGTGATTGTGGTGAGCCACGACCGCCACTTCCTCGACGCCGTGTGTAACTACATGGCCGATTTGGACTTCTCGAAAATCACGATGTACCCCGGCAACTACTCGTTCTGGTACGAGTCGAGCCAGCTGGCTTTGCGCCAGCGCCAGGAGGTGAACAAGAAAACCGAGGACAAGCGCAAGGAGCTCGAAGAGTTTGTGCGCCGCTTCTCGGCCAACGCTTCGAAATCGAAGCAGGCCACGAGCCGCCAGAAGCTGCTGCAAAAGCTGACGCTGGAGGAAATCAAGCCCTCGTCGCGCCGCTACCCGTACATCGCCTTCAAGGCCGAGCGCGAGCCCGGCAACCAGCTGCTGAGCGTGGACAACCTCAGCGCCAAGGTAGATGGGCAGTACGTGTTCAAGGACGTGACGTTTGCGCTCGATAAGGGCGACAAGGTGGCCATCGTGGGGCGCGACGACCGGGCGGCCTCGCTGTTTTTCGACGTGCTGTTTGACGAGGCGCAGCCGGCTACCGGCGAGTATAAGTGGGGCACCACTATCACGCCCAGCTACTTCCCCAAGGAAAACAACAAGTTCTTCCAGTCGGGCGAGCTGAACCTGGTGGACTGGCTGCGGCAGTACTCGATTGAGAAAGACGAGAGCTTCGTGCGTGGCTGGCTGGGCCGGATGCTGTTTTCGGGCGAAGAATCGCAGAAGAAATCCAACGTGCTGAGCGGCGGCGAGAAAGTGCGCTGCATGCTCTCGAAAATGATGCTGGAAGGCGGCAACGTGCAGGTGCTCGATGACCCCACGAACCACCTGGACCTGGAAAGCATCACGGCGCTCAACAACGCCCTGCGCGACTACCCCGGCGCGCTGCTGTTTGCCTCGCACGACTTGCAATTCATTGACACCGTGGCCAACCGCATCATCGAGCTGACGCCCGGCGGCATCATCGACCGGCGCATGAGCTACGAAGAATACCTGGCCGACGAAACCATCAAGGCCCAGCGCCAGAAGATGTACGGCGTGAAAGCCTAAGGCAACTTTTCTTCCTCGTTTTCGGTCACCTAGTCCAGACTTGCGTCCCATGAAAAACCAACTGTTTGCGCTGCTCACCACGGCGGCGCTGCTCACGGCCGGCACGGCCCTGGCCCAGGACAAACCGACGCTGAACACCGCACCTCCCGGCACCCCGCCGCCGCAGCCCGTGCGGCCCACGCCGGTGGAGCCCACGCCCGCCGTACCCGCGCCCGTAGAGCCCGCCCCCACCGCGCAGCCCACTCCCGGCAGCCCCTCGGGCCTGGAGCTGCCCAGCGACCGCGACGTGCGGCAGGCTGGCGGCAGTGGCGCTCACCAGGAGACGATGAAGCGACTGTTTCTCTATTCGGGGTTTGGGCTGGGGTATGCCAGCAATCAATTCTACAGCCAGTTTAACATTGGCGTTTCACCTGCATTAGGTTACCGGGTGACAGACAAGTTTGCGATAGGACCCGGCATTTCCTATACCTACAATAACTACGGCTTCGATGGTGCTGGCGTGCCCAGCATCTCCACCAGTAGCTTTGGCGTCAAAGCCTTCGCACAGTATATCGTTTACCAGGAGTTTTTAGCCCATGCCGAATATGAGGTGACGCGGGCTGAGTTGCTTGGTGTAGATTCCAATGGCTATCTGACTGGCGGCAAAGTGAGCCGTACTGCCACTTCTCCGCTGCTGGGCATCGGCTACCGCTCGCAATTAGGCGAGCGGGCGGCGGCAGATATTCTGCTGCTGTACAATTTCGACAGCAGTTACAATTCGCTGTACAGCAATCCGGTCATTCGCTTCAATTTTCTTTTCAATCTGGGCCGCTAGCTAGCCCGTTAAGATTGGCTCGGTCTGCCCAGACACAAAAAACCCGCTCCGTATGCAACGGAGCGGGTTTTTTGTGCTTTTTAGAAAACCCTTGACGGGTCGAAGTTAGACCGCGCTTCGTCCGCTGATGACGCGGAGGAGGACGGCGATGATGGCGATAACCAGCAGGGTGTGAATGATGCCGCCCGAGTAGTAGCCCCCGAAGAAGCTGATGGCCCAGATGATGACGAGGACGACGGCGATGAGATACAACAGATTGCCCATGGCTGAAAAGAAATTTAGAAGGGTGTGGAAGGAAAGGAAGGGTAGTTTGTGCTACCTGAGCCATTGTACGGAGCCCCGAAAAAAAGGATAATAAATCGGGAAAAATATTTTCAGGAGCCGGGCGCGGGCGGGGCCGGGCGTAGCTTTGCAGCAAGTTTTCTCCCACCCACTTTTTCTCTCTTTCTTACTATGATGAATGTCGCCGTTATCGGCGCTGGCACGATGGGCAATGGCATTGCCCACGTGTTTGCCCAACACGGATTTGCCGTGACTCTTATCGATATCAAGCAGCAGAACCTGGACCAGGCGCTGAGTACGATTTCCAAAAACCTCGGCCGCCAGGTAGCGAAAGCCACCCTCAGCGAAGATGATAAGGCCGCCACGCTGGGGCGCTTGCGCGTCCTTACCTCCGTAGCCGAAGGGGTAGCCGATGCCGACCTGGTGGTAGAAGCCGCCACTGAAAACGTGGACCTGAAGCTGCAAATCTTTCGGCAGCTTGACGAGTACGCCCCCGCCGGGGCCATCCTGGCGTCGAATACCTCGTCGATTTCCATCACCAAAATTGCGGCCGTGACCAAGCGTCCGGCGCAGGTGATTGGCATGCACTTCATGAACCCCGTGCCGGTGATGAAGCTGGTGGAGGTGATTCGCGGCTACGCGACCTCCGATGAGGTGACGGCGAAAGTGATGGACCTCTCGCGCCAGTTGGGCAAAACGCCCACCGAGGTGAACGACTACCCCGGTTTCGTGGCCAACCGCATCCTGATGCCGATGATTAACGAGGCCATCATCACGCTGCACGAGGGCGTGGCCGGCGTGGAGGAAATCGACACGGTGATGAAGCTGGGCATGGCCCACCCGATGGGCCCACTGCAGCTGGCCGATTTCATCGGCCTCGACGTGTGCCTGGCCATCCTGCGGGTGCTGCACGAGGGCCTGGGCAACCCCAAGTATGCCCCCTGCCCGCTGCTGGTGAACATGGTGATGGCCGGCCGCCTGGGCGTGAAGTCGGGCGAGGGCTTCTACCAGCACACGCCCGGCTCGAAGGAGCTGGTGGTGGCCGAGCGGCTGCGGAAGTAACCGTCGCGCTTGATGACGTTGTTTTTACCAAAAGCCGGCTGTGCGTACGCGCAGCCGGCTTTTGTATGTCCGGAAGTGGGCCGTACCTTGGTACATCCGGCTTCCGGAGTTGCGGAGATGGACCGTACCGAGGTACGGTGGGCTTACGGATGTTGGGAAAGTAGCCCCTACCGAGGTAAGGGCTACTTCCGGGGCACCAAAAGTGCTTATTACCTCGGTAAGGGCTATTTTCGGAGCTTCGGAAATGGTTCTTACCTCGGTAAGGCCCACTTTCCCATCATCCGGAAGTGCCACTTACCTCGGTAAGTCCGGCTTTGCCGAAATAATGAACACCCGGGGCCCTTTTTGCGTTATTCCCACAGCTCCCCGAACAGTTCGGCGAGCGTCAAAACATCAGCGTAAACGCTGCGATTTTATGGAATTAGCAACCTTTGGGGCCGGCTGCTTCTGGTGCGTCGAAGCCGTGTTTCAGAATTTGAAGGGCGTGGAGAAAGTGGTATCGGGCTACGCCGGGGGCCGCATCAAAAACCCAACGTACCGCGAGGTGTGCAGCGGCATGACCGGCCACGCCGAAGTCATCCAGATTACCTTCGACCCGGCCATTATCAGCTACGAGGAGCTGCTCGAAATCCTCTTCAAAACCCACGACCCGACGACGCTCAACCGCCAGGGGGCCGACGCGGGCACGCAGTACCGCTCCGTCATTTACTACCACAACGAGGAGCAGCACCGCCTGGCCGAGGAGTGGAAGAAAAAGCTCAACGACAACAAAGCCTTCCCCGACCCGGTGGTGACGGAAATCACGGCAATGCCGGAGTTTTACCCCGCCGAGGACTACCACCAGAACTATTTCAACCTGCACGGGCACGAGCCCTACTGCCAGTTTGTGGCCCGGCCCAAGGTGGAAAAGGTGAAGGCCTTGTTTGGCGAAAAGCTGAGACCGCAGATTTAACGGATTTTAACGGATTGAACGGATTTTTTGTGGGTCTGCGCGGATGTGTTTGCTGGGAGTAGCTACTGGAATAGTTACTTTTAGCACATGGTTAATCTAAGCGACTACAACGAACTGACTAGGGCCATCATTGGGTGTGCTATGACGGTGCATCGGAAGATGGGACGGGGCTTTCCGGAGGTGATTTATCAGCGTGCATTGGGAATTGAGCTATACAAAAACGGCATCAATGCCGAGCGCGAAGTGGATTTGCCTATCTTCTATGAAAACGAAAAAGTCGGCTCCCGCAGGGCCGACTTTTTCGTAGAAAAACAGGTGCTAGTCGAACTGAAAGCAGTAGAATGCTTACTGGTGGCTCACCACACTCAAATCATAAACTATCTGGAGGCTTTCAAACTTCCTATCGGTCTGCTCATCAATTTCGGCGCACCAAGTCTGGAATTCAAGCGCTTTGTGAAAAGCCTAAAACTCTAAACTACGGTCAAATGCGCCTCCCGCGCAGACCCACAAAAAATCCGTTCAATCCGTTAAAATCCGTTAAATCTGCGGTCCTAGACGGAAACGCCGAAGTCCCGCAGCGCATCATTGAGCGACGTTTTCAAATCGGTGCTCGGCTTGCGCTGGCCGATGATGAGGGCGCAGGGCACCTGGTACTCGCCGGCCGGAAACTGTTTGGCGATGGAGCCCGGAATGACCACCGAGCGCGGCGGCACGTAGCCCTTGTATTCCCTGGGCTCGGCACCGGTCACGTCGATGATTTTGGTGCTGCCGGTGATGGTGACGCCCGCCCCAATGACGGCCTCGTGGCCGATGCGGCAGCCTTCGACCAGGATGCTGCGCGAACCGATGAAGGCGCCGTCCTCGATGATGACGGGGGCCGCCTGCACGGGCTCCAGCACCCCGCCGATGCCCACGCCGCCGCTCAGGTGTACGCCTTTGCCAATCTGGGCGCAGGAGCCCACGGTGGCCCAGGTGTCCACCATCGTGCCCTCGCCCACGTGGGCGCCGATGTTGACGTAGCTGGGCATCAGGATGACGCCGGGGGCCAAGTAAGCGCCGTAGCGGGCCACGGCGGGCGGCACCACGCGCACCTGCTGGCCGGCGTAGTCGGTTTTGAGAGCCATTTTGTCGTGGTACTCAAAGGGGCCTACTTCCTGGGTGCTCATCTGGCGGATGGGGAAGTAGAGGATGACGGCCTTTTTGACCCAGTCGTTGACCTGCCACTCGTTGGTGCGGTCCTGCGGCGGCTCGGCCACGCGCAGCTGGCCTTTGTCGAGGGCTTCGATGACGGTTTCGATGGCCGCTTTGGTATCGGCGTGTTGCAGCAGGGCGCGGTCGGCCCAGGCGGCTTCGATGAGGGACTGGGTGTTGGCGGGAATGGTGGTCATAAATGTGGGGTAAGCTGTAGCTTGCCGTACCGGGCAGCATCGTAAATTCTTCCCAAAACTACCATCTTTGGGTCGTGTCCGGTGCTGCTCCGTCTTCTTTCGTGGTTTTGCTGGCTTCCGTTTTGAAGCCCGTTGATGACACCCGCATGCGGGGCAAGTTTGCCGAAACGCTGCGCGAGCTGCCGGGCACCACGGTGCACATCGCGGGCCGCGAAAGCCATCAAGCGGCCGATGCGCCGGGTATTCGGCTGCACGCCATCTTCTCCGGCACCCGCACCAGCCTCGACCGCCTGGCGGCGCAGTGGCGCTACTGGCGCCTGCTCCAGCGGCTGCAGCCCGATTTGGTTGTCGTCCACGCCCCGGAGCTGCTGCCCCTCACGCTGCTGTGGCAGCGGCTGGGCCACCAGCGGAAATTCCTCTACGACATCCGCGAAAACTACGCGCTGAACATCGCCACCCAGGGCGTGTACCGGGGCTTGGTGCGGCGCTGGCTGGCGGCGGGCTTGCGGCGCATCGAAACCTGGGCGGCGCGGCGCGCCAGCGGCCTGCTGCTGGCCGAGGAAAGCTACGCCGACGAATTGCCGTTTCTAAAAGAGCTGCCGCCCGAGCGTGTGGTGGTGGTGGAAAACAAATACCAGCCCGCGCCGGGCGAAATAATGCCCAGCCAGTCGCGCCCGTACCCGCTGCCGCACGAGCAGCTGCGGCTGCTGTATTCCGGCACCATCTCCGAGCTCAACGGTGTGTGGGAGGCCGTGGCGCTCACGCGGGCCCTGGCCGTGAGCTGGCCGGGCGGCGCGCACTGCACCATTATTGGCTTCTGCCAGCAGCCGGAACTGCTGCCGCGCTTGCACGAAGCCGTGGCGCAACAGCCCGAGCTGTTTACGCTCATCGGCGGGGCTACGCCGGTACCGCACGCGGCCATCGTGGCCGAAATAGGCCGCAGTCACCTCGGCCTGCTGCCCTACCAGCCACACCCTAGCACGGAGCGCTGCCGGCCCACCAAGCTATTCGAATACCTCGCGCTTGGGCTGCCGATATTCATGCCTCGAAATTCGCTATGGGGCAAAACAATGGCGCGGTATGGTGGTGGCATCTGGTATCCTTTCACCCCCGCCGATGCAGCAGCTGCCGAGGTGCGGAAGGGCTTGGAGCGCTGCCGCTTCTATCCGCAGGGGCCGGTCGCAGAGGCTTTATGGGCCTCGGAAGGCAAAAAATTGTGGCGTTTGCTGGATTCTATTTTTTAAGCTGCCAACTTTGCGCCCCGTTTTGCTGCGGCCAAACATAATTCGGGCCTTATGAGCCCCGACTTGTCGTCGGTTCGTATCTCCGTCCATAACGCTTCTTCTCCCACCCCATTTTCTTTCAGAATCCTATGGCCACTCTGCGTCATTCCGAAATTGCTGGCGTCGGCCACTACGTCCCCTCCCGCGTGGTGAAAAACGCCGAGCTGGAAACCCTCCTCAACACCTCCGACACCTGGATTCAGGAGCGCACCGGCATCCAGGAGCGCCGCTGGTTTGCCGAGGGCACCGATACCACCGCCAACATGGCCGCCCACGCCTCGCGCAAGGCCCTCGAAATGGCCGGCGTGACGGCCGACGACGTGCAGCTCATCATCTTCGCCACGCTCTCGCCCGACTATTTCTTTCCCGGCTCGGGGGTGCTGCTGCAGCGCGAGCTCGGCATGAAGGAAAACACGCCCGCTCTCGACGTGCGCAACCAGTGTTCAGGCTTTATCTACGCCCTGTCGGTGGCCGACCAGTTCGTAAAAACCGGCATGTACGACACGGTGCTCGTGGTGGGCTCCGAAATCCACTCCTCGGGCCTCGATAAGACGCCCGAAGGCCGCGCCGTATCGGTGATTTTCGGCGACGGTGCCGGGGCCGTCGTGCTGCGCCCCAGCACCCGCGAGGGCCACGGCATTCTGAGCACCCACCTGCACGCCCAGGGTGAATTTGCCAAGGAGCTGATGGTGCCCGAGCCCAGCTCGAACCGCGACGACCGCACCAACTACGTAGCCGACAACCGCCGGGGCATGTACCCCATCATGAACGGCCAGAACGTGTTCAAAAACGCCGTCGTGCGCTTCCCGCAGGTCATCAAGGAAGCCCTCGACCAGAACGGCTACCAATCCACTGACATCGACCTGCTCATCCCGCACCAGGCCAATCTGCGCATCACCCAGTACGTGCAGCAGAAAATGGGCCTGCCCGACGACAAGGTTTTCAGCAACATTCAGCGCTACGGGAATACCACCGCCGCCAGCATCCCCCTGGCCCTGAGCGAAGCCGTGCAGGAAGGCAAAGTGCAGCGCGGCGACCTCATTTGCCTGGCCGCCTTCGGCTCCGGCTTCACCTGGGCATCGGCGCTGATTAAATGGTGATTTCATTTAACAGATATCAATTAACATTTAACAGTCTTTCTTCCCCGCGCAATCGGTCCAGCAGCACCACCAGCCGATTGTTAAATGATAAATGTTAATTGTTAAATGACCATCACCGAAGAAAACTACCTCAAAGCCATCTACAAGCTCGCCGACGCCGAGCCCGACGCCCCCGGCGTGAGCACCAACCGCATCGCGGCGGCCCTGGAAACCCGCCCCGCCTCGGTCACCGACATGCTGCGCCGCCTGGCCGACAAGGGCCTGCTGGCCTACGAGAAATACCGCGGCGTCAACCTTACCGAGGAGGGCCGCCGCTGCGCCCTGCTCACCATCCGCAAGCACCGGCTGTGGGAGGTTTTTCTGGTGCAGCACCTGGGTTTCAACTGGGACGAAGTGCACGAAGTAGCCGAGGAGTTGGAGCACGTGCAGTCGCCGCTGCTCATGCGGCGGCTCGATGCCTTCCTGGGTTTCCCGGTCAGCGACCCGCACGGCGACCCCATTCCCGGCGAAGATGGCTCGGTGCAGCGGGCGGCGCATCGCCTGCTAGCCGAATTAGCAATCGGCGAGCTGGGCACCGTGGCGGCCGTCAAAAACACCCAGCCGGCATTCCTGCAATACCTGAGCAAAGTGGGTTTGCAGCTCGGCTCCCAGCTTGAAGTGTTGGATAAGGTGGCATTTGATAACTCCTTTGAGCTGCGCATCAACCAGGACCGCACAATGATGATTTCAGCCGAAGTGAGCCGCAATTTGTTTGTGACGGCATGATGCTTTCTTTCGATACCATCGTGGCTTTGTCCACGCCGCCCGGCGCGGGCGCGCTGGCCGTTATTCGCCTCTCCGGGCCGGAAGCTGTCCGCATTACCGCCAGCATTTTTTCGAAGAAAAACCTGGCTGCCCAGCCCGGCCACACCCTGCACTACGGTACCCTGCGCGACCCCAACAGCGCGGCCGTTCTCGACGAGGTGGTGGTGGCGCTGTACCGTGCCCCGCGCTCCTTCACCCGCGAAGACGTGGTTGAAATCAGCTGTCACGGCTCCGATTATGTGGTGCGCCAGGTGCTGGCCGTGCTGCTGCGCCAGGGCGCCCGCCTGGCCGAAGCGGGCGAGTTCACCAAGCGCGCCTTCCTCAACGGCGCAATGGATTTGGCCCAGGCCGAGGCCGTGGCCGACCTCATTGCCGCCGACTCGGCTCTGAGCCACCGCGTGGCCTTGAACCAGCTGCGCGGCGGCTTCTCCGACGAGCTGCGTGGGCTGCGGGCGCGGCTGGTGCAGTTTGCCTCGCTGCTGGAGCTGGAGTTGGACTTTGGCGAAGAGGATGTGGAGTTTGCCGACCGTAGCGGCCTGGCCCGCCTGCTGACGGAAGTGCGCGGCGTGGTAGCCGGCTTGCTCCGCTCGTTCGAGCTGGGCAACGTCATCAAAAACGGCATCACGACCGTTATTGCCGGCCGGCCAAACGCAGGTAAATCGACGCTGCTCAACGCATTGCTGCGCGAGGAACGCGCCATCGTATCGGCCATTCCCGGCACCACCCGCGATTTCATCGAAGACGAAGTCAGCCTCGACGGCATTCGTTTCCGCTTCGTGGACACGGCCGGCCTGCGCGACAACCCGGCCGACGAGGTAGAAGCCATTGGCGTGCGACGCACGCGGGAGCGTATCGGGCAAGCCGCGCTCCTGCTCTATCTATTCGATTTAACAATTCTAACGCCCGCAGAAGTAGCCGCCGATGTAGCCGAGCTGACGCGGGAGCTACCGCAGCTGCCGGTGCTGGTAGTGGGCAATAAGCTGGATGCGGCTTCGGAGGCGCAAACATTAGCTTTTGCCGAGCCAAACACCGAATACCCAACACTTAACCCCCAACACGCAACGCCGCACAAGCTACAGCCGGTGCTCCTCTCCGCCGCCACCCAAACCGGCCTCGACGACCTGCAAACCGCACTGCTAGCCCAGGTGCGCGGCGCCGGTCTGGAGCAATCCGCCTCCGCCACCATCGTCACCAACGTGCGCCACGCCCGCGCCCTCGAAACCGCCGCCGCTCACTTGGCCGCCGTGCAACAGGGCCTTGATACGGGCGCCGGCACCGAGCTGCTGGCTGCCGATTTGCGCCACGCGCTGGCCGCGCTGGGTGAAATCACCGGCGAAATTTCTTCCGATGATTTGCTCACCAGCATTTTCACGCAGTTTTGTATCGGTAAATGAGTTATCGAAGCCGCACGGCCAAACCTTTTAGGCTCGTGGGGGTTAAAAATTGATTATAATACGGCGTAAAATTTTCGGGCGTGGCCGGTAGGCCGTAGCTTCGCGCCAAATACAACTTCCACCCTCTCGCTCATGGCAGAAACTGCTGAACTTATCCTCGACGGGAAATCCATTATCCTGCCCGTCATCGAAGGAACCGAACACGAAAAGGCTTTCGACATCGGTAAGCTGCGCGACCAGACTGGTTACGTAACCCTCGACTCTGGCTACAAAAACACCGGCGCCACCAAAAGCGCCATCACTTTCCTCGACGGCGAAGAAGGCATTCTGCGCTACCGCGGCTATCCCATCGAGCAGCTGGCCGAGAAATCCAGCTTCCTCGAAGTAGCTTACCTGCTGATTTACGGCAGCCTGCCCACTGAGACACAGCTGAAAGACTTCAGCAGCCAGATTACCAAGCACACGCTGGTGCACGAAGACGTGCGCAAGATTTTCGACGGTTTCCCCTCGGCGGCCCACCCCATGGCCATCCTGAGCAGCCTCATCTGCGCGCTCACCGCTTTCTACCCCGAAAGCGTGTCGCCGGACCTAAGCAAGGAGGAAATCGACCTGAACGTCATCCGCCTGATGGCCAAGCTGCCCACCATTGCCGCCTGGACCTACAAAAACCAGATGGGCCATCCGCTGAACTATCCGCGGAACGACATGGACTACTGCGCAAACTTCCTGCACATGATGTTCAGCTTCCCCACCGAGAAGTATGAGCTGAACCCGGTGGTGGTGAGCGCCCTCAACAAGCTCCTCATCCTGCACGCCGACCACGAGCAGAACTGCTCCACCTCGACCGTACGCCTCGTGGGCTCGGCCAACGCCAGCCTCTACGGCTCGGTTTCGGCCGGCATCAACGCCTTGTGGGGCCCGCTGCACGGTGGTGCCAACCAGGAAGTGGTGGAAATGCTCGAGGCTATCGAGCGCGACGGTGGCGACACCAGCAAGTTCATCGACAAGGCTAAGGACAAGAACGACTCGTTCCGCCTCATGGGCTTCGGCCACCGCGTGTACAAGAACTTCGACCCCCGCGCCACCATCATCAAGAAGGCGGCCGATGAAGTGCTGCAAGCCCTGGGCCTGCAGGACAGTCCCCTGCTGAAAATTGCCAAGGAGTTGGAGCAAGCCGCCCTCACGGACCAGTACTTCGTGGACCGCAAGCTCTACCCGAACGTCGATTTCTACTCCGGCATCATCTACAAAGCCCTGGGCATCCCCACCGAGATGTTCACGGTGATGTTTGCCCTGGGCCGCCTACCCGGCTGGATTGCCCAATGGAAAGAGATGCGCGAGAACAAAGAGCCCATCGGCCGCCCACGTCAAATCTACACCGGCGAAACCGAGCGCGACTACGTCGAAATCGCCAGCCGCTAGCCGTAACGCGGAATTTCATTCCGCGCCTGCACCAACAAAAAAGCCCGCTCACTGAGCGGGCTTTTTTGCGTTCAAGGGTTTGGAGCTAAGCTACTCCCCTACTTGATGCGGTGCGCCGTGAAGTTAGAGCGCAGCTCCTGGTAGGCCACCAGCTGCTCGGGCTGCATCAGTTGGGTCAGGGCATCCTCGTAGCGGCGCTGGGCCACGGCTAGCTGCGTGTCGCGCTCCTCGTCATTAGCGCCGTTGAGCAGGATTTCGAGGTCGCGGCGCTCAGTGAGCATGTCCAGGTGCAGCTGCTTCACGGCCAGATACTGGCCTTCGTTGAAGTGGATGCGCTGGGCCAGCGCCCGCGTGAGCGTGGTGGCGCGCGCCACCATCTGGGGGGTGTAGTAACGGTCGCCGGGACCGGCAGCGGCTACCGGAGTGCCGCTGACGCCTGCCGCCAGGCAGGTCGCCAAAACTATGCTTTTCATGGGCTGAAAAAGTGGTGAAAGTGAAAAAGTACAAAACCAGGCTGCGGCGGTTCCGCTTGGCCATTTCAAACATACGCACACTCTGTGTTTGAATAAAATAAATTTTTTGTGGCACTTTTCTAGTCGAACACTTTTTCTAAATCGTCATAAGCACCTCATAATCGAAGCAATGTCAGCTCGTGAAAAAGTCCGTATCAAGGCAAAAAAAAAGTCCGCCATTAGGCGAACCATACATTTTTCTGGCTGAATCCTATTAAATTTTCACTCTTCTAAAGCCTTGCTTTAAGTAAACTGCGCCGGAGAAGTCCAAAAACGTGCTGGCTCATTTGCAATTCAGAAGCGCGCCGAAAGCTTCACCGCAGCCCAAAACCGTCAGCGAAATCAAGGCAACCCAAGAAAATCAGTGATTTTACAAGATGTGCAGCTCAATGCGGCGGTTCTGCCGACGGTGGATTTCCGTGTCATTCGCAGCCAGCGGGTTCTTCTCGCCGTAG
>Ga0247804_10000190_pt1 | contig 28249 bp, 51 predicted proteins | sample UWRJL029104C1_FD_181142 | JGI IMG/M metagenome (GOLD analysis project Ga0247804, IMG submission 181142) | Plant litter microbial communities from Arlington Agricultural Research Station in Wisconsin, United States - UWRJ-L029-104C-1 | ecosystem: Environmental > Terrestrial > Plant litter >... | reverse complement strand
TGTAATCGCTCTGGATGCTCCATTGCTTTTTCAGTTTTGTAGCAATGCTTAACATCGCACCAAATACGATTGCCTATTTCGTCCTTTATATATTTTTCGTATCTCAATACAGGAAGTAACTCATCTACATGCCAGCCTTTCGTAAGTTCACAACCACAATAAGCGCATTTACCGTTGTACTTTTGGAATATTAATTGGCGTTCAGACTTCTTCATGACCTACTTTACAAATCCCAATATACAATATCCATCGATTAGACCAAACTCAACTGCATCGCTTAGAACATACGAGATAGTTTTATATGTAAAGTTTGGCATGCATCTTTGTAGATTAACATCCCACTCGATCAATTTTATTGAGTCACCAACTTTATATGGTCGATCAAACTTTCTTATCTCAAAGGTCTTTTTGCCATTTAAAACATCGTTAAAATATGGCTGTATTGTTTTTAGTTCGTGTGTCATCACCTATTTTTTAAATTGTTTACTGCTTGTCTTTACGCACTAAATCTTCGATGTAAGCAACTTGGCTAGCCTTTGACCTAATTATATCAATCACATCATCAGAGAGCCTTAAACTAAATGCTTTCTTTGTTTTTGGCTTCTTTGGTCTGCCTACTGATTTTTTATTTGTCATAGCCTAATTTCTTTCTGTATCCAATTATATGCCTTTGTCTTGCAATCATCAGCAGAAGCAGCGCTAAAGAAAGATTTGTATTTTTTACCTTTATTTTTTTTAGTGTATGGATTAATAATAGTCAAATCTTCTAATGATATATACAAGTAATAATCACATCCACACTGTCTTAGGTGCGAGAAGCTTCCCGTATGTTGAGTATATTTTTTAAAATTCAAACATCTTGAAGTGGATATGAACTGTTCTAAGCTCATATCCCAAGTTTCAACTTTATGCTTCATCTATCTGAAGCATCTCCCATCCATTATCTTCAGCTATATTCGTAGCCTCAATAGTTGCGTCTTCAATTAAAGAACAACCTTTAATGGTTCTTCTAATTTTAGAACCGTTACCATCTTCGAACAAAACAATAAATAAAACCATAATAATAAGTCGGTTTGTTTGCTCCGACAATTCAAATGTACAACTAATTATTGTAATTACAAATATTATTTAAAATAAAATCAATTGTATCTGTTATGTTACAATCCATACACCAACATACCAGCGTCACGTCCATGCTCATTAGTTGAATATTCGTAACCGGTTAATTTTTTAAAGCTATCTGCTCTTAACTTAGTTTTATTATCTTTTGGAGCAATCAATTCAAATGGAATATTATGGTCTGTTAAAAAATCTTCCCATATTTTACAGTCACGTTTTATTGATCCAGCACCTTGCAACTTTTCACGGCCTCCAGTAAAATACTTTCTTTGCCTTGCATCTTCAATCCTCACCAATTTAATTAACGGTTGCTTTATGAGAACGTCAAGGAATACGCGATGTATTGGCAAAGAGCAAACATTTGATAGCTTATTATTTGATTGATTATAAATAGCATATCCAGTATTTACTCCAGGATCTATCCCGATTATCAAATAAGGTTCCGCTGAGGTTATTGTTTCCATTATTTGATTAAGTTTTTAGAACAACTATATTCAATATCTTGCTTGTTACCTAATGCAATATCAACTTCAGTTTGAAAATCAAAACCACGTTTTTCAATAAATAAAGTCATTACTGAAAATAATCCAAACATGCTATCTTTTGATAATAACATTGAATGATTTCCTCTACCGCTAGAGGCAATATTTTCTACAGATAAAATAAAGGATTCATCTTCAAGCTCGCAAACGTTCACTATTCTGTTATCTTTAAATGTAGCTTGAATAAATTCTTTTATTTCTACTTCCCTTATGTTTCCTGCTCCACCAATTTTAACTGTTCCGTAATTTTCAATTCTTTCCTTTTGCATGTTTCTGTTTTTTATACTGTAAATATTCAGCCCACGATCGGACCGTAACTGTTAGGTGCTTTATCTTGTAGGTGTGCATTTAGAATAGTTTGATTTGTGATTGGTGCTGTTGTAGGCGCTTCATTGCTGCGTCGAAATAGTCTTTGTCCAATTCGCATGCGGTTAAATCAAAACCGTAATCGTGGCAGGCTATGGCAATTGAACCTCCGCCAAGATTTGTATCTAAAATTTTATCTCCAGCTATTGCATATTTATCTAAACAAAACTTATATAGAGGTATGCATTTTTGAGTTGGATGTATTCTAGCTTCAGTAGTATCTTGTATTCTATAAGTGAACTTTTTAACAGATTTATTAAATGAAGTCCAGGCAAGTTCACATTCTGAAAAATCTACTTTACCACTAATTTTTTTATCCCAAACAATCCACCCATAAGAAATAGGTAATTCAAAACAATTACCTCCCCATATAATTTGATTTTTTGAAACCCTAAATAATTCTTTAAAAAAATCTGGAGATGGAGCAAATTTATCCCAATCTTTTTGAATGTGTTTTTTCTTCTCTCCCTTTCTTTTACCCATATTCATATTGACACCTATCCCATATTCAGGATCTACAATAGCCAAATCGAAATGTTTATCTGGATATCTGGCCATTAAAGCCATATTGCATTCATTAGTAATTTGTATCATAATTTCACTTTAAAAACTGTTTTGCCTTTTCGTTGATTAAATTTTCACCGCTTCGATTTTCCCCTGTTCATCCCAAACTTTGATGGTGCGCCTTAGTAGCGTTTGATGTTCACCTTTTTCCGACTTGAACTCATCGTGCGTTGTGGTAAGAATATGTTCCAATTTCTGATCAGCGTTAAGCCTAAACGTATTGACTTCACTCTTTATTTCAGTCGATCCGATTAAGCGCCAATTTAAGCCGTCCTGCTTGAACGAATTGTGCAAGTACATACCATTTACCGAAATCATCTTAATATTGCTCATAATTAAAAAGGCGCTTCTTCTTGTTCATAAAAATTGATGTTTGGTCTTAATGCTGTTTCGGTCTTTGGCTTATCAACATAAAGCCAATTAACGTTTGGATCATCACCTGCCTCATAAAACCTTGCGTTTTCTTCATTATAAAGGTAAAGAGCTAAACCCATTTTACCCAAGTGCTCCCACTTTACTTTCTGGAAATGTACTTCAGTTTCATTTGTTACCATGTTACGGAAAATAGTAAATCCGTTTTGGGTCATGTTAAAGAAGTGTGCCGAACCGCTGATGTTGTAAAGGTTTGGAATTAGATAATTGCTACCATCAGCATTCTTACTCATCTTGGTAGGATGCGCTACCAAAAACACATGTACCCCGTTATTCTGCGCAAATGTGATAATCTTAACTAAACAACTAACTATCCACTCTCCGTCATTCATTCCGTTTGGTTTGGTATTTTCAATCCTATTCCATGGATCCAAAATTAATCCTTTGATACCTTTTCGTGTAACCAACATCTTTGCTGATTGCAATATTCCATCCAATGAATAGCCGCTATCTGGCTTAATTAAATGGTATCTATCCTTAATCCAATCCTTACAAAGGCTAAGCTCATCCAAATCAATATTGTTCTTTGAGAATTTTTTGCCGACCAATCTTTTTATCAACCTTGTAAAGTAAAAGCTCATCGGGTGGCTTTCTGGAGAACATACACCAAAACGCCATTCAGAATTCAAACAAAGTCCGATACTTATCTGATCAAGGTATATTGATTTACCATGTCCTGGAATTCCCGTTACCATTGTCAATTCACCTGGCATACATCCTAAATGCTCATCAAATTGCCTATCTCCAGTCTTTGCACCCTTTGGCATACCGTTATGGTAAATATCCATAATTCCCTCCCATTCATCCTCAACACCAAATACTCCCTGCATCGGGTATTCCTTAGCGCATTTTAATGCGTTTAAAAGACTTTCTTTTCCTTGACTAACTAATTTATCGTTAGCATCTTTACAATCGATTAAATCTACCTTAAAACAACGCTCGTAACCCAAACGCCTTGCGAGTTCATCCCTTAGTTCTATACCAACCTCATCCCCATCTGTTGAAATGTAAATCTTTGTTTTATTTTCAAGATATGGTAAGCAGTTTTCTATCCATTCCATCTTAGCATTCTTACTTGCTCCGTTCGGAACGCTTACTGCAAATTGATAACCAGCTTCATGGTAGCTCATTGCATCAATTTCGCCCTCGGTAATCAAACATTCATTAGAGTCCTTAATTGCATCAAGGTTATAAAGGATTAACTCTGCATCCTTAACCAATTTAAAATGCTTTGATCCTGTTCTGAATTTTGTATTGATCAATTTTCCATTTCGGAAGTAATTGAATTGAATGGTATTCATTTTCTTCAAATCCTGAGGCATATATTCTTCGCCTTCGGTTATTTTAAACTCAATCAATGTCTGTTGAGATATTCCACGACCAAAGAAATAATCAACTGCATTTTTGCTTAAATCAGTTCTATTGTTAAATGTTGGCCTAAAATATTCTTTGGTTGGTGTTTGCATTTCCTGTTTGATTACAAAGGCACTTTCACAATGTGCGCAACGGCCAACGTTCTTATCGTTGTTCCAGCTAAAGCACTTATCCGTTTTCTTTTTTCTTAGGTGGCTGCATTTCGGGCAAACCATAACTTCTTCTCCAGATGTTTTTTTAACATCAATTGAAAAATCTGATCCTGTTGCTAATTCGTGGATAATCATTAGAATACAAAATCGCTCCTTGTCGATTTTGGTAAAGTTACCTTAGCAACCCAATTTTCAGAATTCCAAGCGCCATCTAAAAACTGCTCTTTAGCTGTACCGATAAAGTTTTTGAAAGAGTGGGTAAATTTCGGATTGGCCATTTTTATTTTTTTGTATGCCTCAAATTGAACGATAAAATTTGATATTTGTCCTGTATGTATCAATAGCTTTACAAAGATTCCGCTATCTCTCATTTTGTCAAAATTTGCAGTCTCAGTAAAATTGAAAAACTTAATTATACTTTGTATAATTTCATCAGCATTAACACTTACATTAACATTAACATTAACAGGTTTTTTGGGTTCTAAAATAACCTGTTGGGTTTCTGTAGGTTTTTTTGGGTTTTCTTTATTAGAAGGTCTACCTCCTTTATTCCCGTTTTCCCTGCTTCGTTCTGCTCTTTTCTCCCACTTAATCAAGTCACGTTTTAAAGTATCTTCAATATCAATGAACATTAATTTAGTTGTCCTATCAGGAGCTACTGGATTAAGGTCATTTACATACCTAAAGAAATGTTTAATCAAACGTCCAGCCTCATCATCTTCAAGCTCTTCAAATTTTTTTATCCAACTGGCATAAACAACAACACCATTTTTATCTTCAGCCATTTTTACGCTCCTTCCATTCAAATTCAAAACGAATAGACAACGCATCGATTATGGCACTTCTAGTTTGTGACAAGGAAGTATTTTTGTAGTCGAATTTATCAGACGTATAAAAAGGATAGCTCCTATGGGTTGGATCTACTGGAATCACATTGAATGAAAATTGGCCATTTGATATTGTTCTAATTGTTTTATATCCTGGAGTTCCCTCCAATAGCATAACATCGATACCGCATTCGTTTGAATTCATTTTCAATGAAAGGTCTTTGCATTTTTGTAATTCCGAATCTGTTAATTCAAATGGTTTTACCTCGGCCCAAACATTTATATCTTTAAAATATAAATCTGGTAAATAAAACCCGCTTTTAAGCTCATATCCTTCTAATTCGTAATCATAAGCCCAACCTAACGAATTAAAAAAAACAGCCCACCTCGCTTCGGTTCTACTCCTAAAATATCTGCTATCGTAAAAGGTATCTAATGGTATTAGTTCTTTCATTTTTAATTTTTATTAAAATATTACAGCCTAAAAAAATTAAACCGTTACCAGTTTAAGCAACGTGTTTAAATTATTCCTTATAAATTCAGGCATGGTAGCTTTACCATTTAGCATCATTGTTAAATGAGCTTCGGAAATACCTAGTTTTTCTGCAATAAATTTTTGCTTTAAACCACTGGCCTTAATTTTTTCCCTTAAATTCATATTCAAATATATTTAATTTTTATTAAATAACCAACTATTCCCTAAAATAATTTTAACTGTATTTCTTTTGGCTTGTAACCGATACGCTCCCAACGTTGCTTGAGCTGATCGTGCATGCCTAATTTACGGTAGACTAGCGCAAGGTAATATTCACGCTTGTGTATTCCCTCAGTCATAGTTAATTTTGCTATCTAGTACCAATGTAACCGTATCGTAAGAACGTTTCTTGGTAAAGTAATGAGCAGATAAAATCTTGCCTACCTGAAAACCGGATATTCCCAATCTTTCGGCGATGATTTTTAACGGCGTTCTGTTAACATAACGTTCTAGAACAAACGCAACCAATTTTTTGTCGAGTGGCTTTTTCTTGATCCTGGATAACTTTAGAAAATGCCTGTAGTTGTAAATAGTGTTTACCTGAAGTCCTAAAGCTTCACCCATTTCTTGATCTGTCTGTTTTAGCCAATTCTTTTGAATGTAAACTAAGCTGTCTTTTCCTGCTTTCATTTTATCGTTTCGTTAATATAGTCCAACAATGCTTTGGGAGTCTCGAATTTTTCTGGACGGATGGTAAGCAGAAATGCTTTTATTTCTTCTGAGGTCATAAAGCTTGCTTTTTGGTTAACAAAATTTCTACATGCTGATCCCGCAATTTTGCCCATTCATCAATACGTTTAATCATTAAATCGGTTACTTTATTATCCCTCGGAATAATGTAATCGTGCTGATAAGGCAATGAATTGAAAATTGTAAAGGGACTGAAATATGCTTTATCAGAACCCAATACCAACATTTGGTGTTGCATCTGAAAAATCCATTTGGGATCTATGTAATCAACACCGTAACGAAGCAACTTAAAGTAATGGTCTGATGATTGGCATTTACACTCTAAAGGATCCTTTCCATTTACAATGCCATCTGGAGTACTTCCTGTATTCAAACCCAACTCAAAGAATTTAGCCGGTTCAACTTTATTAAATTCAAGTTCCATTTTACGCTTGAAAATATCGAAGTTCAAAGGCTCTCTTTCCGAACCAATCTTCATATCATAGCTTTCGAAATCATCTTCCTGATCAATACCGAAAACAATTTCAATTGCCTTTTCCAATGCGTATGTATCGCCCATTTTATTTAGTCCCTGAATACCCATGATCTTGTGTATATCGGATGAGGTCGCTTTCCCCTTGCGTTGCAATTTATGCTCTAGCGTCAACATAGTCTTTATATAAAATTTCCATATCTGGAGTAATCTGGTAAATTGTTTTGATCTGATCGATCGTTACTTTCTTTTCACAAGCCTTTTCGAAATTAGCTTCAGTAAAGAAAGGTTTTGGTTTATCTTCTGGCATTATAGGTTTAATCCTGATACCGTCCTGAACCTTACCAAATGCCTTGATATCGCGCAATACATAAAACTCGACCTTTATTCCCGACCAATTACCGATATTCCATCTGGCAATTTCATCATATCCTTTTTGGCCAGCAAATCCAGCTATGATTTTACGATTGGTTGAATTAAGAACCATATCCTTTATTGGCTCTACAAAAGAACAAAAATAACCATCTGTCTTTTCTCCGCTTACGTCAACTTTTGTGTCGTACCACGCTTCTTTGATAGTGTAAACCATTGATTTACCCTCTACCGTCATTGCATCTAAATCCGCAGCAGCCAAATGTGTTGACTTGCGATACTTTCTGCAATCGATGTTTGTTTCTTTCATTGTTTTTTAAATTTAATTTATCTAGTCCAATCAAGAAATTTTTCAACTTCTAAATCTAAAAAGTGTTTTCTTATTCTTTGTGAAGCATAATAATCTCCAGATACATAAATCTTACCAGTAACATAAATATTAATTACTGCTCCGATATCTGTTTTGATTTGAAATCCATATTGGATATCACATTCTTCAATGATCATAATTTCGTTACGATCTAAAATGCATCGTATCTCATCACAGAGGTAATCGATTTTGTAGTGCATTTTTTTACGTGCCATAATCTTATGTTGTTATCGGTTAATGTTGGGTTAGAAGTTCAGGGTTTTGGTGAATGTTTCCGATTATTTCAAAATGTTTTCCTGTGCTGTCTTCAAGAAATGTTACATCAGTTGGCATACTTACCAAAGGATTCGTAAGGCAAAAAGCCCCTTCTATAAATTCTATCTTATATTTTTGAGGCTCCCAATTTTTACACTCTAAAATATCACCTTCATAAATTTGCCTTCCGCTCTTATCGTTTAATCCTATAAACTGTTCTCTGAATAATTGATTTAAGCCTTTAGGCCTTAACATCGGAGGATTATGAAATTCGGAATGACAAACTAATTCTCCCTCATCTTGATTATTATTCAGTTCGGATAAATCAACGTAGAAATATCCGTTGTTAAATGGAGTATTAAAATTTTCATATCCCAATAGATTTTTCGTTCCCTTTTCCCAAACTCTAAACTTAATCTCTCTGCTCATAAAAATAAAAATGGGGTTCGAAAGGTCGCACAACCAATCTAGCCCCAATGTTTTTAAGTTATTATTGTAGTGTGCGCTACTAAACTTCTAGTGTAAATATACGGGTTGTTAGCCGGTATATTTGTAACAATTAGGTTAGGTAAACCGCTGCCAATATCCCCATAACCAGGAAAAATATGTAAGCGTATAAATCCTGTCTTGACCTAGACTTTCTACGGTCGAAGTATGCTTTTTGTGATTGCCACATCATCTTAAAAATATATAAAGTGCAACACTTGATGAAAGCAGAACGAATGCGACAAATGCAATCTCAAATAGCTTATCTGCTAATTTACTTGGTGGCTTAACCTCTACCGGCTTAGGCTGTTCTTTGAAACGGTTTGTGAATAAATCTTTCATAAATCGAATTGTTCTTTTAAGTGGTTAATGATTTGTTGTGCTTCTGATTTAGTGATTAGAAAGTCATTATCATAATCTTCTCCAAACTCTTGAAATGTAGTGGATACGCATAATGTTTCATCATCTCTTTTTTTACAAAAAGCTATATGTCCATCTGCCTTTTCTATATATAAAACTTCGCTCATCTTATTTTGGTTTAGTTTTTACCGTCAATGTGTGGATATGTTAACTCCATAAATTGTTTGTTCAACATATTGTTAATTTTATCACTAAGTAAATGATATAGTTCAAAATCATTTACTTTATTATTTTCTGATTTTGGGTATCGATTATCTATAACCCATTGAGCAACTTCTTGTGGAGTATTGCATTCATCAATTGCCATTTTCAACATCTCCTATCATTAAAAGCGTTTCCAATAAAGCGGTATTCTTGAATGCAAGTTCCGCAGCCTTGTCCCAATTAGACAAAGCAATAGCTTTGTTTTGCTCTTTATTATTTTCGGCAATCTTTGCCTCTATTCTTTTTTTAAGCTTTTCCATTTTAATTGTTTATAGTGAGTTGTATTTTTCTACCGCTTGAAAAGGTTGCATGCAAACAAAAACTATCTCGCCATGATGCTCAACCTGAAAACCTCCGCTTAGTGTTGCATAAAGTTTTTTATTTTGTCCCATGCCTATATGAGATGCAAATAACATTCTTGATTTTTCGATATCTTCTTTCCAATCAATTAAATCTTTAACATCAATTTCGTGCTTTTTCATATTATTTCAAATCTCTATTGGTTTCTTGTGAGGTATTTTTTGCAAGATGTTTTGATGGGTTTTTATCGTTCCAGAAAGATGAGGTTGCAATTACCCAATTTTGGTCTATGTACTGATCAACTGTAATTTCCGTTGTTTCCCCGTCTTCTGGAGTTGCAGGATTTAAACACATTACGTTCATGCCATGCTCGTAAACGAATTGCTCAAGGGCGGAAATATGGTAAGATTTAACTATATCTCCTTTATGGTCTACGTATTCAATTAGGTCACCTGTTTGCTGCGTGTGGTTTAGTGCGATCATGTTAATCAGCTATATTGTTGTTTTTGCCAACACTAGTTAACAATGCAATTGCGCTTTCTATTTTAGAAACCTGTATTGCATCTTGAAATTTATTTTCATTCCAATCTTGTTTTATATCATATCTGATATTTAAAGCTATCTCCTCTAGTTGCTCAATTATTTTTTTCATGTTGTTTGTTTTTGTTAAGCAATGTTACGGAGTTAGTTTGATATTACCAAATGTTTTTAAATATATTTTATGTAAATAATATTATTTATTATTTTTCTTGTTAGTATGATTTATTTAATATATGTTTGCGTTATGATTTCAAACACTACTATTTCGCTTAATGACAAGGTCAAAAAAGCGGGACAAGAAAAAGCTAGAGACAAAGGAATTAGAGGTGGATTTTCTGCGTACGTAGAAACGCTTATAAAAGCTGATTTAAAAAAGGATGGTTTAACCTTTGAAGATAAATAACATGGCTCAAGAAGATAAACAAAATCAGTACACTATTAAGTTACTTTCGGCAATTCAAGGAGTTTTCGATCAAGATAACGACAATTTTATTGGAATGGACGAGTTAAAAGAATCTGATAATTTAACTCATTTTTTTCATGCTTTAGCTAACATGGCGCCAAATTATGTGTATAATGAAATTACGGGAGATGATCTAAATAACTTAGATTTCAATCATGTTGCAAATAAATTAGTTTTTCAATACGCTAAAAAGATAGATTAATGACTTATTTATTACTAATCCCCTGCATCATAATGGTTATCATGTTGGGCGTGTTTAGTCGGTCGATGATCAGAAATTCAAACAATTCATTTTAAAAACAATTAACCACAACTAAGATTATGAAAAACTTTGACATAACAACTTTAGATCAGCAATACGATAACGTTCGAATAGCTGAAAGTCACGATAATGCAGTTAGATATATTGTCTCAGCAGATAAAGGAGATGTTGGTGAAATATTTTACTTTAAAAAACAACCTTGGGAGATTAGATTATTTATAGACAATTTCCCAGGAACAAAAAAAGAATATTCAACATCAATTCCTTTTGAAAGTGTGAAAGAGTTTGAGGATAAACTTTTGTTTTTAGGATTAGTTCTCATTTCAGAAGAAAGAAGAACATCTACAGGTTCTTCGATTGGTTCTTCACATTGGTTTAATACTTTAATGGCAAGACATCTTCACATGGGTGAATTTTTGAAAGACCAACGGAGCATAGATAAAATTGAAAAAATCAAAATTCAAGAATGGGCAATTGATTTGTATGATAGTTCAAAAGAATTAATTCGTGGTTTTAAATTCATAAACAAATAATGTACTTCACCCACAAACAAGGCTCTGCTGAATATTTGATATTAGCTTTGCCAAATGAAGCGGAATATATAACATTGGAAACTAACCAATCAACCATTCCATATTCTCAAATGTTACAATTCATTAATGGTAATTTTAGAGGTTTACCTAATTCTGAAACCGTTGATATACCTCCCAACAACTACGAAATCATGTACAGCGGTCTATTGGATGAGGTGAGCGAGGATGTCGCCCGTAAAATAGTTAGACTTTATTTAGGTAAACATTTCAGGTATTATAGAAACTATCTAGATCCAATCCATAGAGTTTCTTCTGCTGCTTGTACTCCAATCGAAAGTTTTTTGTCGCTAATAAGGTCTAAAGGATGGTTGACTGAAAACCCTCATGGTTCTGAACCATTTAATAATGATATGTATTATCCTGCATCCATGAAAATAATGCAGAGGATAAAGGATGACTGGCAAGAATCCCAACAAAAAGTAGTCAACAAAATAGCAATATTAAAAATAGTATAATGGAAAATACCGTTGAAGAAATTCAGTTAAGAAGAAAAAAGGCTCTTGATAAAGTTAATGCTGAGTATTACGATAGGACATCAATTCATTACAGAGATAACGAAAGGTTTTCTTGGTCTGTAAAGGCAATTAATAAAATAAATGATGAGGATATTGAAAAGTTAACCCCACCCCTAAAAACAGATTGAAATGAAGAAAATAGAATACCATTGTGACGGACATGGATGTAAATCATTCTCCGTAAATAACGATCTACCTATTGGATGGATTGGAATCGGTTCAGTAGACGGACATTCATTAAAAATAACCAATAAATTGGAAAGCGCAATGCTGAATTCAATGGATAAACATACTGACATTCATTTTTGCTCAATAAAGTGTTTAACCGATAGATTAGTTGCACAATGACCAACTCCCAATTCAGATCCAACCAAATCGATAAGGCTATGAAAGCCATTCGACAAACCATCAACACAAAGTTCGATGGATATTTAACAGGAACTTTTTACTCAACTAGATTTAAGAAATGAAGAAGTCTGAACGCCAATTAATATTCCAAAAGTATAACGGTAAATGTGCTTATTGTGGTTGTGAACTTATGAAAGGTTGGCATGTAGATGAGTTACTTCCTGTATTGAGATATGAAAAATATCTAAAGGACGAAATAGGTAATCGTATTTGGTGCGATGTTAAGCATTGCTACAAAACTGAAAAAGCAATGGAGCATCCAGAGCGATTACATATTGATAATCAAAACCCAGCTTGCGCAAGTTGCAACATACTTAAGAGTTCACATTCAATTGAAGAATTTAGAAGGATTATTGGAGCGTTTATTAATTCGCTAAATTCATATACAAACCAATACAAGTTCGCAAAAAGATACGGGTTGGTTGAAGAAACAAATAAACCCGTTGTATTCTACTTTGAAACAATTTAAGATATAGAAATGAATCTAATCGAAATATTAAATAAAACTGCTGATTATTATTTAGCATTACAAACTTTCGAGGTTTTCAGTAATCATCGTAAAAAATATAACCATTCAGTTTTAAAAATGGATTACTTGCAAAAAATAATAATACCGCTAATTTAAAAGAGAATTTACACTCAACACGATGATAGCATAAATTAGGTTCGCATATTTTTAAAGTTTACCTTCAGCTTTGAATCCCTGATAAACTACTTCAGTTGTTAACGCTGACTGACCAAATGAAAGTCCAGTAAGATGCTTATTTATATCGGACGCCATCATATGAGATGGAGCACCATTGAAATTTATAAATTGACCCTGACCAATAACATCATCAGTTATATCTAATATTTTCTTTAACACTTCTATAGCTTCTAGTCTTGTTTTTTCGTCTAAATCACCAGGTATAACGTGGGTTATAAATTTTGCAGTATCACCACCTAACCATGTTTTAACATTCTCTACAATCATAATTCCGATTGATACTTTTGCCTTTACGTCATCTGGTACTTTATCATAAAGCTTAGCCACGAAAGACGGCCAATTTGATTTGAACAGGTTGAATACTGCTTCTAAGACTTTTCCTAATACTGTTTTCTTTGCCATAATTATTTATTTAACTGTTTGCTATTCCGTAGCAGATAACGCCGGCCAATCCGATCAATGCAATGGCGAACCATATCAGGCATCCGAGAGGGTTCTTTGCTTCGGGCCGGTTGGGTTTATGTATCATTACTTAGCTTCAATACCAAAGAAACGCGATACACCTAATACAAGCAAATCTAAAGCAGCCAATGCGCTTTGTATTTCCTCTTTACCAGTTGGTCCGATAAGTTTTGTAGAACTCACCCAAATAGCAAGAACCGAAGTAACTACAATCGTTAACTTTAAAGTGTCCTTCACCCATTTAGGTGTTTCATTTGTTAATTGGCCTAAACCAAATACAACTTTAGTTTCTCCTACAGGTAAAACTTTGTCGTTTACTATTACTTTTTTTGCCATTTCTCTATTTCTTTTTTTAGATAAACTTCGTACTCGGATATGTTCTTAAAACTCGAAAGGTGACGGATCGAAAGGTAAAAATCGTCGGGCATTATTTCTTGTAGGGCTTTAACCTGCTCAACCATGATTTTAAGAACTGAGTTTGATTACCTTTAGCTATTGAACGATAAAAATCTTCTCTTCGTCTATTAAACTCATTATAAATTATTGATGCTTCATGAGAATTAACAGCTTCGATTGTTTTGTTGCCAACCTGACCGTCTACATTTAGCGAAGTTGCAAAAGTTGAGTTAACAGATGATTGTAAAAACTTTGCGCTTCTACCCGTGCCAGAGTTAACGCCAAAGTCGTAAACTGTATTAGCTAATTGTTGATCGTTAATCAGATCCAACTTGTTTACATCCCAAAAGTTTTGTTTATAGAATGCACTAACCATAAAATGAATTGGTTCGCTTGATACAAGTGCAGATGAATTAACCCATTTTGCCAAAGACATTTTTTTGTCAGATTTAGCATACGATAATTTATACTTATCAATATATTTCCATCCATCCCATTTAGGCCAATAGTTACGGGCAATACCCGCATAAGTTTCTCCGCCTGTATCTGATGGGTTATGCGCCCACCCTCCTTCGTTAATTGAAGTTAATTTTTCAGCGACCTCGAATTTAGCCATGTTGATTAATCCCTCTTTTTGAGTTTACATTTAATATTGCTTTTTCAATAGGCCAATTTAACCTATTCACTCTAGCCGATAGTTTTGATTGAGTTATCTTGTACTTTTCACAAACTTCAGACATTGTTAATCTTACTCCATCAATTATAAAGATACGATTAGTTTTTGCATTTCTGTTTTGTACTAAATCGGTAGCCCATCTACAATTTTCTTTAGAATAACCTTTAAGTGTATCTTTTCTGTCTATTGACAAATCATGACCGTATCCGTTAGACAAAGCCCAATCCCTAAACATTTCAAATGAATTTTGCCATTCATCGCTTACTGTTAATCCTGAGCCTGCATAAGTAGGGTATTTATCTGCATGCTTTGAATTACACCTTGTCCTCATGCCTTTCCAAATATTGTATAATCTAGTGCCTTTACCACCATGTTTATACTTTGGATTTTTATTTCCTGATATTGCTTCTCTTTTCATAAAGCTAATATAAGGATTATTTTTCTAATATCCCCTCATTACGACCTGTTATTGCTTCGGCTATTTCAAACTTTGCCATAATTTATTATTTAATTTCTGAATGGTTTGCAAAATCGTCAACTGTTATCGATCGAAGTTCTTCCGATTTGTATTGCTCTACTTTTCTTTCGATAAGGGCCAAGCAAGCTAGGAATACTACCAAAGCTACAACCTTGACCTTTTTGCTTTCCATTAGCCTGTCCCTTAGTTCGTTCATAAATCAAATGTAGCAAATAGTTTTAATTAATCATAGCAATGCTTATACGGGATAAGTCCCATTTGAAAAACAGCTATCTAATGATAGTATCTAATGCCTGTTTAACTCAGCCTAAATTATCAATTCCCACGGTGCCTGCCCTTGCAGATTAGAGGTAAGTTGTATTTTATTCTTTACAGAATATCCCGACCATGTTGATGCCTATTGCTTAAAATCATTGCATGGATTTGTTTTCGTACAACCCGATAATAAAAACTTCCCGAATTTTTGTTTGACTTGCTTAACGGTCATGCAGTATTCTGTAAGTGGAACTGATATTTTAATAGTGCTAAAATAAGAAATCCCGCTCGAATAAACAAGCAGGATTTTCAAATATCTGATTTGAGTTCAGACGAACCGTTAAGCATCACAAATATAGCAAAAAATAAACCATTAATCAAAGTAGCATTGTCGTTAAACAAAAAAGTCCGCTACATTTATGCAACGGACTAACCAAACTTGACCTATGAAAAGTGTTTTTATTTATCTGGAACCATGATGCCGTTAACAGCAGATTGTAAAGCCCTGATTTCTGCGTCCTGAGAATTATCCTTTATTAACTGCTGTTTATCGGCTTGGTTCAATCTATCATTGATCTCGGCCATAACTTCAACTTTGACAGTATACTTTACAGCCTCTACTATCTTAAGTCCACCAAAGAACATTCCGCATAAAACCGTAGCCGTACTCGCCACCGTTGCGATCATGCTTCTGAACTCTGATTTTTTTATACTCTGTTGTAGTTCTTGTTCTGCCACTCTAGTCATAATTAATAGTTAAACAAATATAGTTCCAAAAATGTTATTCTGCAACATCATTTTGATCGGTCAAAGTAACGATAGTTCCATCCCACACCCATTCACCCTGACTAGCATTGCCATTGCATACCCACTTTCCTGGACCTGCCCCTGGTGGCCTTCCTGTTGGTTTTTGAGAGCCTCCACATAATGTAGGTTCATCGTCTTGTATATATTGTTCCATGGTATAAATTTTTTAAGGAATAGTGTAATAACTAGTGCCATTTGAAATCAATACAAGACCTGTTCCGTAGCTAGTACCAGCAAGAGATAAAGCATTTACATTGCCTGATGCATTTCTTATTGTTAGCTCTCCTGCATTTGTTTTTACCGTAACGGTACTCCCAGAAATGTTTTTAATAGTAATCTTCTTACCTGTCATTGATGATGCGGGCAATAGAGTTACATCAAATGCACTAGATGTTTCGCAAATCACCAAATCAACCCCAGAAGCAACGGTATAATTAGAATTTGCTATTGCTATGTTTGAAGCTACTGGAGAATAAGCGGATAAATCCGTAAGCCTTACTACATCCGTTGGGCTTACTGGTGCCTGTGCTACAATAACTTTATTTAGGAACCTGAACTGACCCTGCATCTCTGTCTCAACTGCTGAAGTTATGATGTTTGTATGACCCGCAATATATATATCTCCACTGCTATTTTGTAAATACCCGAAATCAATCCCACCATCAAAATCTTTATGACCAAATCTTGCCCATGAAGATCCCATACTCCAAGCTCCAAGCCTTGCATTGTTGGATGTTATTTTACCCTTAGATATTACGCTTGACGAAGAGTTTATCCCCATAGATATGGTGGGGTAGTTCAGTGAGTACGTTGTCTGGCATAAAGCTACCGAAATGCTAAACAAAAATGCTAATGTAATTGCTGTTTTTTTCATTGTTAAAAATATATATTGTAAATACTTGAAGGATTTAGACCGCTTATTATTTTGCTTATATTGTTGTAGGAAGCAGGTACGCTATCGCCCGTCGTGGCATCATAAACAGTAAACTTTGGATTTTCCGGAAGTCCAAAAATCAAATGAAGGTCTACTTCTCCATTGCCATCTGCTACCTGGCCAATAATTGGTATGTAATCGCTTTCTGCGTCATTAAACACCGCTTTGTACATATCCTGAACAAATTCTTTTACCGGTGGGAAATAGATCTCCTTAAGACCAATCTCCGACGGATGGTTTATTGCATTTCCATTTTCAGGCAAAGCACCCCAAACCTCGGCCTGTGTAAATGATGGCTGAAAGTGCCTATATTCTGCATCGAAAAGCTCAATGTCGCTTATGGCTATGGTGCCAGTGTTTCCGGTAACCTCAAATATCTCCCATAGATATGATTGGCAATACGGTAGCTTTCCTATACATATTAGTTTTCCATCAACAAATGCTCGCATCTGGTTTATCGTAAATTCAAGATATAAAACAAAATCTGTAGCTGGAGCGAATGCAAAAGGAGCAATATCTTCACCAATTGTAAGATCTTTTAATGGTTTTGCCTTGATCTGTGTAGGCGTAATGTCAAACCATCCGTTCAGTGCGTTTCCAATTCTAAGTACACTGAATGAAGCACTATAGCTAAAGGTAAATTTGAGCGCAAAATCCCTGCTTATCTTCCATGTATTTATTTTAACGCCAGAAGTAGCACTGTCCAAAGTGAAAGAGTTAAGTCCTATTGGGGTAGCGTTCAATACCGGATCGATTGCATACCCAAAAACAGAGGGCTTTAATGTAAGTTCGTTAAAGTCTGTTCCAAAAACTTTTGTATTGTACTGCCTTGCAACATCTATCTGGTATTGTTTAGTGTGCCTACCCAATAGATTTTGGAAGCTCTGTATATGGAATTTTGCCAATCTATAGCTGAATGCCTGGGCGGATGTATAGTTTGGCGTTGGAGTTGTCAATACTACGGTTTCCGGAACTTTTGCCCACGTTGCTATAATATTATTGATGGTATCCATAGTCTGGATATATGTTTCACTATCATTCATTCCAAGTGAGTTGATCAAAAGATCAGGCTCGAGGCTTTCTATTTCCTGTAGCCACGTAAGATTTTCATTTGCAGGCGTCCTGAACCTTGAACTGTTCGGCAATGATAAAAGCGTGTTGTCGTAATCTTCTGTTAATGCACCACCTATAGCTCGGTTATAAAATAAGATGTCTTTATCTGGAAAATATTCCCTTAAAAGAGCTAGAAAATAATCTGGCCATGAGTTGGTCGAATTACTCTGATCGACGCCACTTTCATAATATTGACCTGGGAAATCATAACCAATATCTATACTGACACCAAAAAGAACGATCACAAATGGATTTGAGTTGTTTTTAAGCCTGGTAAGTTTTAGTTTTCTGAACTTATTGATATGTCCCTCCAATGATCCACCAAAAGAACCTGTCTCTGTAGAATAACTTCTGAAATCGGTACTGCCAATCCTTCCGTTTCCAATAAAAAGAACATTGTTGGCCTTATATGATATTGGCGTTGCCGAATAGTAGTCAACATCTATGTTTAGATATCTATAGCTGTTATCATAACAATAATCTATAGCTTCATTCAGGGATGGAAATACAGAAAGCCTTGGTATTAGCGTATCTGCATCAGGAGTAACAAGAAGTTTTTCCCCTTCTTCTCCAAGGTTTATAAAAAGTTGTTGGTTTGAAGCATCAAACTTCATTTGGTTTCCCGCTGGATCTGTCGCCATTTTTTCTTAAAGTAAAAGTGTTCCTAAATATAATTAATTTTTATTGTATACGTGTTTGTTGTTGGATCTGGAAATCCATACAGTTTGCCCGACTGCAACATCGATGGTGATATCCATACTGGATCTCCTCCACTTATGGTATAGTTTGCAGACCAAACCCTTGTTATATCCAATTCAGGAACAGTTATATAGAATGATGGAGAAGTCCCCAAAACGTCTGAATTTGTCTTGGTTATTGAACTTGGAGAACTTACATTATCTATATATTGCTTATTTGGTATATCAAGCGGATCGTCAAAAGTAGGCGAAGAATCATACCTAAACTTACCTCCAACACGAATGAAACCACTTATAGGTGATATCCTAAAAAATTCTACTAATCTTGCCTTTATATCGTATGCCATTTTTTATGCGTTGTTGAATATTCTTAAAGGTGAAACATACCCTCCTATCGGTCTTGGATATGGGTTATCGTTTGGAGAAGGGAAAAGATCTGCGTAAGCAGCGCCAACACCATCAAGCATAGGAATTGAATTTGGACCAGACTGTACAATGTTTACTAGTAATGTACTGCTAGGCATTCTTAAAGACTGCCCATAGATTAAAATATTAGATCCGCTACCAAAATCAACATCCAATGAAACTACTGCATTTGAAGCTGATGTATAATCTGTTTTTAGTCCAGTTAAGTTCTGTATAATTACCCCAACATCATAGCTCACTACCGAGTTTGTACTGTCTGTTGAACCACCTGCACCAATCGCGGTAACCTTGTATGTTCCGGCATCTGTTGATCCGAAATTGGTAATAGTTAATGTAGAAGTTGTCTCTCCAGAAATAGAAATTCCATCTTTATACCATTGGTAACCTGTTGTATTACTTGCTGAAGTGGAAAGAGTTAATGTATTGCCCTCAACTATTGTAAGTGTTGTTGTTGGTTGTAACGTAAATACTGGTGCCGGTGGTGATGGCGGAGGCGATACGGCCAAGCCAACTTTATACGCGGTAATTGCCATTGTTGGTGGCGGACTAGGGTGGTTTGGGTTTGTAAAGCCGGTTATTGCGCTTCCCATAAAATCATATCCTACGGTTATCTGCTCGCTTGACGAAGTATAATCGATACGGGCAATCCAAACAACTTCTCCAGCACTTAACGGATATGGGTAGTACATACCTCCGAAACCGTCACCTATCAGGTCAGCATCAGTAAATGGTATTGGCGTAACTGGCGTACCTCCTGCGCCTATCAAAGCAGAAACAGTTGCAAGATCCGGAATACTTTGTGGATCTGTAAAACTTCTTGCGCTATTATACCTTATTTCATCTTCTACACTTATAAAACCGCCTCCGATTGCCCTTAGTACGGTAATACGTATCAGATCATATATCGCTTCACGTATTGCCATTAGTCAACCAATTTAAATATGTAAAGTGAAACAACTGATTTAGGTGTAACATCGAAAAGACCACCGTCTCCCATGTTATCTGTTTTCCCTAATGTTGCTGCACTTGCGCCTTTTCTTGCCTCATAAGCTAAATCTCCCCCGCCTGTTCCTGCCCTTGCAACCCTTGTGTTTGAGGCAACTGTATCGCCCGGACTTGCGTTAACATCAGCACTCATCGTAAACAAGGCTTCAGCAGGTAACGCCGATCTAGGTATCAGCTTTTGGTTTGCGCCAATGATAGTCCCTAAAGTAGCGTAGTTTGAAATGATATCTGCTGTTTTAATCTGTTGGAAATAAGCATTATCAGCGTCGATAGTTCCATTAGTACCAAGAATACACCACTTAGTCCATTTTGTATTAGCCTTACCTAAACCAGTTGACATATCCCAGTTCAGTAGGAAATCGCCTGGACTTGGTTCAAGCCAATTTATGATAGCTCCAGCACCTAATTCTGTTGATGCACCTCCACCACCACTAATTGGAATCGGCAAAGCGTCAAGCTGTTTCCAGATTAACCAGATAGAAACATTATCTCCTGATTGAATACCCGAAATATAAACAGTTGTAGATGTAAGAAACAGCCAATTCAACTGTAATGAGTTGGCCGTTTGGTTAAGTACAATAGTTCCAATTTCGCTACCGTTTGGCGTTGTTCCAAAATTAAGCGTAATTGGGTTGTTTGATATTCGATAAATCGCAATCGCTTCGAGCAAAGAATTAAAGGTAAACAAACCTGTTACATTAAAATCTGCTCCCGAATTTAAATAAGGTGTAACCACTTGATTAGGTGTATAAGTCTGATTGGGTAAATTCCCTGCTGTTACAAATCTAAGAAAATTATTTGTAACGGGTTCTATATCTATCGAGCCACCAATAAAATTATTATCGGTATTGTTTTCTACTTCAAATTCAGAATCCTGTATCGGTTGATAAGGCACTCCATCGATTGAAATCTGATCACATTGGGTAATTATGTTTACCTTATCAAGAAACTTATTTGGAACTCCCCATTTGTAGCCAATCTTCAAAGAGAATTGACGGTATGCAATAGAATTAAGTTGGGTTAGGTTTCGTATCTGATCATTGTAAACATCCCTATCGTTCTTTGGCTTATAATCGCCAATCCATCCCTCAACACGGTAATTAAATTCAAATCCTGTATCGAAAACAACTGAATAATCATTTGTAGAATTTTTGTAGGTAAATAAAACCGTATTAGGCCATTCATCGGCTACATCAATTGCTTCTGCTTCAAATTGATCCTGTTGGATTACGAACCTACCAACACCTAATGTAGTGAAAGGATATGATATCTCGTAAATTCCATATGTTGGATAGTCTGGAAGCGTAATTGCACTTAAAACCCATGGAACGGTATCGGCAATTGACTGATCTAGATTGTAGATAACCAGATCATTTACCGGTGCTTCTGCAATTAATTGAAGCTTAAGTGTGTCTGACAGTTGCCATTTTTGGAAGTAGCATTGTTTAGTCTGCCAATCCTCTAACTGCGCCCCTGCAAAATTACCGTCAAATCCATTGTTAATATTTGCTGTATCAACAAAGCATAACGGCAATAGCAATGCGGGTGTCATTATCATATCGCTAAAGGTAGCAAAGAAGTTACAAACTAGCAAATAGATTTTTTGTAGGTTTGAATATGGAAATTACAGAGGTTTCATTAAAAAAAATTGGCTTCGTTGGGTATTGGTATCCGGGCGAAGGATGGTGTGGTAAACATAAAAGTGGTTTATCTATTATCTTTCCACATAATATACTTAATTTTCAAAATGGTGAAAAAGTTATAATTAATAATTTGGAAGAATTAATATCAATAATTAAAAAATATGATTGAAGGAATAGTTTTAATGAACGACCCCACAAGTGAAGATGAAGATTTATCTGGTATTGTTGAAGTTATATTAGATAATGGTTTTAAGGTTGCTTTTTGGCAATTAGGTTTATCAGAATATGAATATATTAAAAGAGCAAACGAAATATACAATTTAGAAAATAATTAATAGTAAAAGAAACCTAAGAATTAGGTTGTATCGTTTCCTGCTTCACAAGCATTTAAACACGACAAGACGCGGACTATTATTTAAATTTTTTTACGGCAATAAACTAAAATCAGTTGCCAACAATTTCAAAGTCTGTTCTGTATTTCCCGCCAAATCAACTGGTAATTCCAAAATATAACCGCTTGCAATCGTTCCATTGTATTCAAATGTTACGTAACCGAATGGATTGCTATCTATCAACTGCATTGCGTTTCGTGGTAGTTTGCAGGTAATATTGAAAATGTAAGGTTGAAAATATTTACCAGTTAAATCAGAAACACGTATCGGTTTATCCTCATCTACAACCTGACCATTATTGACAACTACTATATTTGCGTTCTTTTCTGCGCTTCCAAATTCAATGAAGCGGGGATTTAACCTGTCCAATATCGAACGGAAAAAGCCTGAATGGTTTAATAGATTATGCTTAGGAGAAAGTAAAAGGTTGTATGCAGACAACGGAAAAGTTAACCCCGTAACGCCTGATAACTGAATTCCCAATATTGGCGTAAAATTACCATCTCCATTAATCGGGTTGCAATCGATCATAAACGTATCGTTATCACTTTTATTATCTGAAGTAGCTGTTTTACTGATATTGAATTGAACCCTTAGCTGCTCGATGCCGTATTGATCGGCACGAACCGGACTAACCATATTTATTTCTTTCTGTAAAGCTGTAATTGGTAAACCCCAGACATGTCCGCTATTGTATTCTTCACGGCCATCATCAGCATCAGTATTGCCGTCATCATATCCAATCTTCAATGAATTACCCAAAAGTTCTTCAGCATTATCCTGTGAAAAATTCTTAACGCTTCCTACATCCATAATCTGGATATTACGAAAAAATGAATATGTTTCTTCTAGCTTAAACTTTCCAGTGTCTGTACCAAAACCAACATCGTTGATAGAGTAGAAACATTGGTAAAGATCTTTAAGTGAAATCTTAATCTTTGCGTCGGTTATCTCACGTATTGCAGAACCTGAAGTGAATATCAGATCTTTTCTAACAGTCTTTAAAAATACGCTATCAAATACAGTTGACGGGCTGACCCTTGAAAGTACACGTTTCATTAAATCAAAAGAACGCAACCCTTTACAGTTGGACGGATCACTAACACTCGAATAGCTTATATATATTTCTCCCTCCGATACACTTAGATATGGAATACTGGGCGATTGATCTGCTCTTGAATAGATATACAGTCCTTCCCCTTGTTGCAATGTATATGTAAAATCAAAAGCAACATCAAAAACCAATGGGGTTGTAGTTTGGCTTGTACCTACAAAAACCTGTTTAATCGGATTATAGCCTACACCCAAAGTTGAGCATATCAAAAGCTCACATATACGGCTTGGAGCAAAAGAAGTGTTAGGGGCAATAAATCCTTTCATGTTACCACGAATACGAATAGTTTGACCTCCAGCCCTTTCGCATCTGGCAAAATAATCTCCACCGAAATTATCGCTATCAGCAGCATTCCTTTGGTTTGTATTTACTGCCGTTAAGAACCCTGAACCAAAACCGTTTGTAGTCAAGTCCATACCAATAGTAAATCTTTTTGCTACGTTAAAATCAGTCCTATCTACATATTTCGTTATCCAAATACTTTCCTCTTTAAACTGGACTCCTGGCAATACGATATTAACTACATCGGAACCGACAAGATCAAATTCATATACAATACCCTCTTTAGCCTTTATATCTTTGCCTATGCCAGTTTCCAAAAGCATGATGTTTACTGCTTTGCCAACCGGATTATATTTACTAAAGTCAAGGTCTGATCTGAATATGGTTTCGTAGTCCCATAATGATTTACGCTGTTCAACCTCTAACCTTACGCCTGCTTCGATGCCATATTTATCAAATGCAATCTTTAGTATCTGCGCTCCATCCTTAACGAACTGTAACGGCAAACTAAGCGAACGGATAATCCCGAAATAGGACATATCCCTTTGAAACTTACCGATTGTTTCCTTATCCCATCCAACTGGAGCAAATACAAGTTCTGTCCGTACATTGTCGAGTGTTAGGTAATACCGAAACTTATTGCCCATTAAATTCATTAGTTCCTGCTAAAGTTTCTGCTAATATAGTTATTAATCTTGCCCATTCTTGCCGATTGGTGGCTAAATCCTTTTTCGGTAATCTGAGTGGATGCTACTTTAATCTTTCCAACTGCTTTTTTAATCTCGCTACTACTACGTTTGCTCTCCGCAATCAATCCGCTTACATCCCAACTATTACCAGCAACATCGTGTCTATCTGGTTTGGCCAATAAACGTTTAGTTTCTGGAGCAGATACGAATTTAGTTCCCTTCCTAACAAATCCAATCTCTGGAGTATCTTTGGTTAACGATGTTCTGCCGTCGGGATCAATACGCAATTCCTGACCATGGCCATATTCAGCCAAACCATCTTTAGCCATAGTTCCGCCCTTCGCAAACTTTGGTATTGGCTGAGCTAAAACGGTAGCTGCCTGAATTGCACCCAAAGCAATGATTCCTGGGATTACAAAAGCCCCCAATACTCCTGTTTGAGCCAATGCCTTACTGATAGCAACGGCAGTATTAATTGCAATCTGGCCCAATGCGAATACTTTATCCGCAACCGCTTGTTTGCGTTTCTGTTCACGGATACGGGCATCAATAGCCAATTGAGCCTGTTCGCCCTGTGCCTGAATAATAGCGGTCTGATCCGCTTTTTCTTTTTCGGACAACATGCTTTCCGCAACATTCTCTAGCTGTAAGTCAGTTGCAGATTGCCTAGCTTCCTTTTCTTTTTCGAGGTTGGCAATATTTGTATCGAAAATCTGTGACGTTAATCCACGTGTAAAATCGAATACTCCCAAAGCAACCTCTTTAATGGCTTCTGCATTCTGTTTTTCGGCTTCTAAACGTTTTTTATTGCTCGCATCGATGCCCTGTAGTTCAGTATCTTTTGCCTTTAAAATCAGTGCTGACAAATCAGCTTGCTCTTTAGTAACATCTGCACCTTGCGCCTTTCTTACCTCAATAAGCTTTTGAGCCTGTTTAATCTGCTCATCTAATTCTTTAAGATTGTATTTACGGGTAATTTCAAGTCTGGCTAAATCTAATGCTTCCTGTGCCTTTTCAGAGTAATCGCCTTTTTTCTGATAGTTATTGATTAAAGCTGTTATCTCTTCATTACGCTGTTTTTCGATAACATTTAAAGTCTGTTGACCCTGAATTAAACGGATTCGCTCAGATTCACTAGCTTCGAAAAGAAGTATTTTTATAGTTTCTTCGCTTGATTTTTTGTTGGCCGTATCTTTTTTATTATTGTAATCGGCATCTACCTTTAGTTTCTCATCAGCAGTTAATTTTTTGCCCTTAATTTCCTTTTGTTGCTCTAGTCTTGCAATCTCATTTGATACATTGGTAAAGTTTCTAAGTGCATCTAGCCTTGTTTGTTGGCTGAAATTCTCATTTTTAAACTGATCCTCGTAAACCTTTTGGATATCCTTATTGGCATCAATCTGAATTTGTATCAGAGCAGCAGCATCTTTACGCGCCTGAATTGCGGGATCAACACCTTTTTTCTTTTTTTCTTCCTTAACATCCACCAACCCATTAAACCCATACTTTTTAGCTATATCAGCAGCCTGTTGTTGGAATTTACGGGCAATAGCCAACTGCTTTTCTTGCGACTGTTGACCATCTTTAATTCTCTGCTCATTTTCACGCTTTAAATCTTTGGTTAAAATCTTTCTTACAGCTTCGCCCTCTTTATCTCCTTTTATTACAAAGTCGGTTTGTTGCCTAATTAAACGCTGTTCATCTTCCTGCGCCTGTTGCGCTGCTTTTACAGCTTCCTGTGCTGCGTTACTTAGTGATAATTGAGCAGCAGCCTTTAGTAACGTAAATTGTATATAGGCATCTGCATTCTTATTCAGTGCGATTTCGGCTGCATCCAATGATTTAACTTTGCCGGTTGTTTGTCCTATGGTTTCGTTATACTGCTTAAGCACAACTTCTTTATCTATAAATCCTTTTCTAGCTAGGTCAATATTTATGCGTAGTTCGTTTACGTTTTTAACGGCATCGGCATAAGCACCGCCCTCTAATGATTTATTTAGATTTTCTTGCGTTGCCTGTGCCTGATTTGTTTTTTTGCTGAATAGATCTAAACCTTCTACTAATTTGGCAATACCTTCGTAAGCGACACCAAACAAACCAGCAATACCAATTCCAGGCAAGATCATTGCAAGCGTTCTTAAACCACTAAAAGCCCTTGTAAAGGCATTTCCGTAGTTACCAACATTTCTTTGTGATTTTCCTAAATTCTTTTCAAGTGTTAAAACCTGATCATTTAACTGAGGAATTGTTTTACTTAACCTTTGACCGAATGGACTTGCTCTTTCTTCTACCGTTAAAAGTGAATAAGTTTTTTGCAACCTAGCTAAAGCCAATTGACGCTGTTCCAAACTTCCTTTAACCGCATTTCCCTCTTTGGCTTGGGCAACTAGGTTTAATCGATCAATCTTAGCTAACTGATTGGCTTTTTCCTGCTCTAGGTTTGATAGCTTTTTTGCCTTTGTCGTTTGTTCGGTAACAACATTAGTTCTGCCTCTTGCGGTAGCTTCATTTGCCTGTGCCCCTGTAATCTGTGTGCTGTTGGCTAATTCTTGGGCTGATATTTCTGCTTCTTTCTGCGCTCTAGCTACCTCAACCGATTCAATCTGTTTGATACGGGCAATCTTGGCATTGTCTTTAGCAATCTGTTGCGCTTCAATAGCATCTTTTTTTGCCTGTCTTGCAGTTTCAGCATTGGCATCCTTTACCCTTTGTGCTTCTATTTTTTCCTCAATCTGTTGGGTACGCAAAAGGGACTGCTTCAATTTTTCTTGGGCAATAGCAGCAGCATCGGCACTTTTGGCAAAATCTCCCATGCCTTTTGACTTGGCCATTACATCATTTAAGGCTTTATAACCTACGATGTTATCCTGCAAAACCAAATAAGCCTTTTCAAGCTCTTCACGTGTTTTGATTACGCTATCGATCCCGACTTTGGAAACAATCTCTTTAACGTCAACTCCTGCCATTATACTTTTTGTTTAAGGGTTTTCTTTAGTGCAATATACTCCATGGTGGATATTTTACGGCTGTCAAACTGGAAATGTTCCCGCATTATTGCGAGTTCTTCCATATAATCCATTTCGGTTGCCTTTGCCTGTTCGACCTTGGCAATCGATTGGTATTCCTGCAAAACGGTTTCATATTGGATAACGTACGACTTCGCTTTGTTGGCCGTGGTTACCAAGTCTTGAGCAATAGTTTCATTGGTAAACGGTAGAAATACACCAGCCAACTTTTTTAACGTGTCTATGGTAATCTTAAATGGAGTAACATCTTCAACCCTGCTCAATAGATTTATACATTCTTGGATTAGGTTAATTTTATTCCTTAAAACCTGTATTTCTTTGATCAGTCCAAAAATATGCGTACCCTGTTGGTCTTGGCTTAGTTCGGTGTACTCCATGAATATATCATCCCAAACCGCCTGCAAATCTGGTTTTAATCGCCATCCATCCTTATCGCTAAGCAATTGGTTCAAATCATCCTTAGTCAAGCACTTGATGAAGTTGAGCAATGGCAGTTCTGAACAGTTGGCGTAGGTTTTGCGGTAAAGGATATTCATATTTCAAATGTAACGAAAATAATATATAAAAGATAAATACCTATTTTGTATGTTTGTCTTGAGAGCGTTAATGAGCGGGTATTCAATTAATTTTGGTATCCGTTTTTTATTTTCTTATATTGTACTTGCATTGTCGTAGGTGCATGAATTAACAGAAAGAAATTTTAAGACCTTGCAGAGTAGAGACTACGACCTCGAAATGCAAGGTTTTTGTATTTATGAGAATATTAACAGAAAAAGCAAAGAAAAGATTAAAAATGTATTACGTTTTGCGTGATATGAAAACAAGATGTTATAATCCAACAAACAAAAGATACCATAGATATGGAGGTAGAGGTATTACTATTTGT
>Ga0247804_10000188_pt1 | contig 28583 bp, 20 predicted proteins | sample UWRJL029104C1_FD_181142 | JGI IMG/M metagenome (GOLD analysis project Ga0247804, IMG submission 181142) | Plant litter microbial communities from Arlington Agricultural Research Station in Wisconsin, United States - UWRJ-L029-104C-1 | ecosystem: Environmental > Terrestrial > Plant litter >... | reverse complement strand
TACTACGCGTCCCATATTGCCTGTTTGCAGCAGATTTTCTTTATCTTCCTTGCTGAACTCGTGACCGAAAAAAGGATAATTCAGATTAGGTTCTTTTCGGATGCCATGAATGGCCAATACGACCTGTCCTTCGTCATTTTGTTTAAGCGATAAACGGGCATCCATTCTTGTTACTGCAGTACCAAGATTAAGACTTACCGGTACAAGTTCATTTGTTTTGTATCCTTTGAGTAGCGGATCAAGCAGGCTCATTTTTTCAAGTTTTTCTTTGCTTAAACCTAAATGGTTTAATGTTTCCCAATCGATCTGTTCCGGTTTGTATTTGTATTCACTTGTTTCCGGATTTGTTTGTGCTGTTTCCATATTAATTTCATTTTTTTGATTATAATCTTTTAGTTCGTGCTGTTTCATTAATTGCTCACCTTCAGGTGTAGGATGATCTAAATGTTTCTGCATCTCTTTTGAAGTATCAACAGCCAGCAGAGCAGGGATTTTGAAGAACGAAAAATTAGTTGGGTTCTTCAGTTGGCTGAAAAAATTTGAAAAGAAATTTGAAAACACATCCCCGTGTTTGTCTACCCGCATGAACTGATTCTGATTTTTGTGGGTAGGGTCAACGGTTTCCAGATTACCATTTTGGTCAATGCCTTTTACCGCCATGATTTTCTTTTTCTCTTTATCGAATACCAGCAGTATATCTGACAACTCTTCAGGAGTATTTAGTGTATCTTTAATTTGTTCGCTCATAATCTTTAATTTTAAATTCAATTGCGAAATTAAAAGGTGAAAAGTAGCTCACTAAAAGCTGGAATCTATTGGCCTTATTTTTCACTCCTTGGCGTATGTTTTTGGCATTCGGACATTAATACTTTCTCTGATAAACTGGTGTACGTCTGATAGCTTATAATATATTTTTCCACTGATGGTATAGTAGGGGAGCCTGCCGATTGATCGGTAACGCTGGAGTGATCTCCCGCTTATTTTAAGCATCTGCAATATATCTTGATTATCCAATAGCTCTTCGCCGTCAACACTTCCGCGTTTTTTTTCAAGTTCACTGATATGCGCGCTCAAAAGATCGAAACGTTCTATGATTCGTTCCATCCAGGAAATGAATTCCATTCTGTCTATATTCATGACTGTGTGTTTTACATTAGTGATGCAAAATTGCTAATGGCAAAAGTTTTTCATTGCCAATATCAGCCAATGTAAAATGCTGTTTTATGAAAATTTTAACTGAATGAAAAATAAGATGAGTTGCTGATTTACTGGAGGAATTGAGCATATAGAAGTAATTATATACTAGTAGCCATTTGATGCCAATTGCACCTCATTGGCAAGAAAATTGCAAGTTTAAAAAAAATTAGACCTCTTTTTCCATGTGCTGTTTAAGCGATAATTTCAGCTGATCCAGAAAAATGCTTTTGCTGTCAGTCCTGTCTTTCATCCTATGGTAGGCATGATGGACATCGCCGAGTTGGATCCTAAACAGCAGCTGGAAAACCATACTTATTTTGCGAATGCCAGCTTTTCCATGAGAAATGCTTCCCGATGCATGAAGTGCATAAATTAATTCGATTAAGGCATTCTTTGAATCTGTCCAGAAAAAGTCTCTGTTAGCTACATTTCCGTCTGAAAAAATGACGGCCTGCTGGGTGTCAGGTTCAATTTTAGAAACGAGGTAACTGTTAAGCAGTTCGTTAGCAATAATACGAGCTACCTTATAATCATAATAGGTAGAAAATTGAGTGTCAATTTCAAAAACAAAACTATTAACTCCTTCATGAAGGTCTATTTTTCCTCGACAAAAGAAATGATGGTCCCATTCGGTTCTTCCCGTGCGATAGTAACGATAAAAGTCAGTTTTATAAAAGTGCTCTTTATATTCCTGCTTGAGGATATTAAGCTCATTGGAAAAATATTTATGATGCATTTTACCGGTTACAGCCGGACAGGATGCTTCAATTCGGAAAACTTTATTATAGAAAATCAGTTTTCCCAGTATTTGGGGTTTGATACTTTTAAAAAAATTAATCTCTTCATTTTCATCGGAGAATCCTTTTTCTAAAACATTTTTTTTAACCGTACAAAGCAAGCTTCGAAGAACGGTAGTCATGTGGTAGGATTTTTCAATTATATGTTCAGGATCTAAGCTGAATTCCTGTTCTGCTTTTCGAATAACCTGAAGGGCGTTCTCACATGTAGATCTTATCATGGCAACAGAATTTAGATTTATTTGAACAAGGAAAAGTGAGGGCAGTTCTGCCCAGATACGGTATGACGTTACTTTTCGTTGGAGAATTAAATATATTATATCAGCGCGCGGTATTGTTTTCATTCTGCAGTGTCTGCATCATTTCCATAGCGTAGTTATCTTTGGCTTGTACGTAAGCGACTTTCGTTATTATAGAAGCGCCAAGTTTTTTCTTTTCAAAGCTTGCCGATATTCCGAAATCAATTCGCTCAATTTCAAGCTCTCGCGCTCTTTTGATCGTTTGGTATAAAAGCTGTCTGTACAGATTGAAACCTTCTCCAGCAATGTAGTCCATGCCGATGAGTTCAGGTATATATACATTTCCTGAATTTTTATAGCAGAACATTATCCCAACAAAATTGTTTTTAGGGACATCTTTGAGCGTCAGCATTATGAACTCCCAGTTTGGAGAGCTGTTCATATTTTCAAATACTTGCCTGTTGTATGTGAAGGTATTTATGGCTAGGTTGCGATCCTTTACATTGCAGTATAGCTCGTAAGCCCTGTTTATTTCTTCATGATTGAGGCAATCTTTTATTTCTACATCGTAGAATTTTTCGTATGGCAGTATTTCCCTGTTGAAATGCTGGCGTGACCTGGTTGAAAGCAGGGATCCATACTTCTCAATTGTGGGCCAGTTTTTATTTTCAATTACACAGGATTCCGGCATATCAATCCGGAAATAACCTTGGTTTCTTATCATTTCATCCCACTTGAATCCATTTTCAAAATCACGCAGAATAAGCATATCAGCCCCTAAAGAATTGTATGTTTCTTCCACCTTGTTTAAAAGCATTTGAAAGGATTGCTCGGCCAGAGGATTACTCTGGTCAATATAACAGTGCATTCCCTCAGTAAACAACGAGCCAGTACTTAGTACTTTAGAAGTCATATGCATGGGTTCTGTTTTTCGAATTTCTTCAAGGTGTCTTGAAACTGATTCTGTAGCCAGCATATCATCTTTCCAGATCCCCAACGTACAGTAGGTCATTAAAACCACTTGCATGTTCTGGTCACGAATTATATAATAGAAAAAATCCCATTTATTGCATGGATCTTTAGCGTTTGCGAAAGTCTGCTCGAGATACTGCATTCCTTCCCAATCCAAAATATTATAAGCACCCAGATACTTGTTCCATTCCTGCTTGTCGATGTTTTCGATTGTTACTTTTTCTTCAATCTGCAGCAATTCTGTTTGCTGTTTTATAACGGGGAGCCTCGTTTTGATGTCCATTCTAAAAGCCTGTCGTATTTTCTGGTCACTGCTTCCTGTTTCTTCTACAGCTTTGTGAAAGTGGTGATCCATTGCACGGGCAAGATCTGTAATATCTTCAATTTTATTATGTGCAGATATCGTGATACGGATTCCGGTATTTTTTATAGGAACTGCCGGATAGATACCAAGGTTGAGATAAAAACCTTCCGAATAGAGACGTTTGGTAAAATTATAAGCAGTAGCGGGTGTTCCCATTCCAAGAAAAAAGACGGGAGAGTTGTTATCAGAGACTAGGGGCAGACTACTTTTTGAAAGCAGCGTGCTGAAATGGGCTGTTTTTTTGGCAAGTTCAGCTTGGTGGTTATATATTTCGGCAGAGAGATGGATGTCGCACGATGCGATTGCAGCGGCAACTGATGCCGGTTCAAGCTGGGCAGAGAAGGTAAGAGGACCGCCAAAAGTTTTAATCTTTTCGCGTAATTTACGATCGCTGCAGAAAAAGGTTGCGCCGCTGGCACCAAATGTTTTGCTCAGCGTGCTGACAACCACAATATTTTCTTCTAACGTTCCAATTGCGTCAAAGATAAAACCAGTACCATTTTTTCCTTTCCAGCTCATTCCATGGACATCATCAAAATAGAGGTGGAGCTGCGGATACTTTCGGGCTAGGTTTAATAGATCCTGTACCGGCGCATAATCGCCGTACATAGAATAAACACCATCTGCCATGTACCAGATTTTTCCCGATTTTCCGCCTAACATCCTAATTTTGTCTTCAAGCATTTCAAGGTTATTATGGCGTATCATCTCCACTGGTATTCCCCTAAGCTTAAGAATCTGACAAGCATTCTGCACACTCCAATGCGCCTGATGGTCTATAATTACTGCATCTTCATCTCTTATCAGGGTTGGGATGATTGCCATATGTCCCAGGGTACTGTTCTTAGTTATGATTGGCGGTATATTGTACATCTGCTCAATCTTGCTTTCCAGTTCAGCATATAAGGGATGGGAAAGATAAGTTTTAGAAAGCGGGAACTGAGTTCCATAATTAGTAATGGCGCTTATTGCTGCCTCTTTTAGCCTTTTGTCCTGTTCCAGTCCAAGATATCCTGTAGTTCCGAAATGGAGCATTTCGCTTCCGTTAATTTTTATGCTTCGTCCGTTAAGATATTCACCTTCAGCGTAAAGGTGTAATATGCCTTTTTCTTTTGCATTTGAAAAAACGGTGTCAACTGTATCAATAAAATTGTTGTGCTTTATTTTTGCCATTTTTTATAAGGTTTTTAAGTTTTAGAATTATCATTTTTTTTAAATATCTGAAAAACAGACATCTAAAATTCCTTATAAAAATTGAAAGTACTTTTATTGACAGATATTTTACTCCCAATTTGGCAAGGGTAATTCCCGATTTAACAACAAATCAGTGTGTTTTGCAAGAAATAATCCGCAATTGACAATTAGAATGTTTCTTAATCTTTATATTTTTGTTAAATTACAACCCTTTATTTAAAAACTGATAGGACATGATTGCGGCACATGAATCTTATGAGAATCGAAATGCGAGGTTTTGGATTGAAAAAGGAATTCTTTTTTTCGAATATAAACCCAATACTGCAATTGATTTAGAAGTGGCTATGCGCGTTGTAGCTGACAGGATTGCATTTCAAAATGAGAGACTTCTTCCTGTCTTCTGTGATACCAGGGGCATAGCCTCCATTGACAAAGCAGCCAGAGACTATCTTGCTAAATCCGGATCTCTGCTTGCAAAAGCAGTCGCATTGATTGGCAGTGAAAACGTTTCAATGACAATGAGCACTTTTTATCTGGAAATCAGCAAGCCCTCTGTGCCTACCCGAATTTTTACCATTGAGCAGGAAGCACTGGATTATCTTAAAGGCTTTCTATAGAACAGATCTAACTAGGCAGAAGTATATATAAAATCAGGACCGATGAAGAGACCCCACAATCGCCAGCGGCTAATATCCATGCACAAGATGTTATTTGAGATAGCACGGGGCAACTTCAATGGTCATATCCCCCTGAGTAGTTATGACGACGAAATTGAAACCCTGGTGGTTCTTGTAAACATGGTTGCCGAAGAACTTAAAGAGTCTGCCTTTCATTCCGGTTTTGTAAATCCCTATGTTACTCATAGGATGGTAACACTTGCAACTTTTATTTTAGATGAAAACCATTCCATAAAAAATGTAAATCAAGGGGCCTTGGAAATTTTGGGTTATAATGCAGCAGAAATGCTCAGACGCCCGATACAGGATTTCTTAAGCGATGACTTCAGCAGTATGTCTGAGATTGAGAGAAAAGAACTGGAAGAAATGCTTTTATCGGGTGAAATTATTACACTGAATTTTATAACATTCAAAAAGCTGATTGTAACTGCCGAGTGTTCCGTATCGAGATTATCGGATGGTAAATTTACGGTCCTTAGTTTTGTGGCTCCATTTCTCCAGGTTAATGAAGCTACTTCGGAATCATTTGAAATTAAATTAAGCAGGCATTCTAATTTCAAACAAACTGATGCGCGCCTAATACAGCGGGTTTATGATTATGTACTTGCGAATTTGACTGAACCATTACCATCTGTTAAGGAACTAGCAAGACAGTTCGGTACAAATGATTTTAAACTCAAAGACGGATTCAGGCATTTTTTCCATACAAGTGTCTACAAGTTTTATACAGAGCAGCGCCTAAAAAGGGCTTACCTTATGATAGAGCAGACCGATATTTCGCTGAAGAATATTTCCTTTATGAATGGTTTTAACAGCTATCCTAATTTTTCTAAATCATTCAAGAAGCAGTTTGGATTTTCTCCTAAAGAACTCGGCAGAGGCAAAGCCGGTGGTTTTTTGCCATTGGATCACTTTAATCCTTCATAACTAATTTTTGCTCCCAATAGTATAAGTGTTATAGGTTTGGAATTCAGAATTTTACATTATTGAATTCAAATCGACTACTTATGATACTGAATGCGAAAATCGGATTGAAAAAAAATATTGTAGAGATAATTTGCCTGCTGTATCTATTATTGTTTGTATATGCAGCCACAAATAAAGCCTTGGATTTCGAAAAGTTCCAGGTGGAGCTTGGGCAGTCTCCTTTATTGAGCGCGTTTGCAGACTGGATTTCTTGGACGGTACTAATTGTGGAGTTTCTAATAGTATTTTTTCTGTTAATTACCAAAACAAGAATGAAAGCATTATATGCAGGATTTTGCTTGATGGCAATGTTTACTGCATACATTTTTATAATGTTAAATTATAGTTCATTTCTTCCATGTTCCTGTGGTGGGATACTGGAGAAAATGAGTTGGCAGCAACATTTGTTCTTCAATGTTTTCTTTTTGATAATAGGGGGCATAGCACTTTCATTACATAATAGCTTTGTAAAAGATATAAGCAATTTCATTGAATTCTACAATATTAAGTTAGTTTTAGTTGCTTTAGCAAACAGTGTCATTGTTCTAATTTTATTTCTGTCTTCAGAGCAAATAATGCAGCGCCAAAATCCCTTTATTCGGCGTTATCCACATCATCCTATTACATTAAAACATACAGTGGATTTAAAATACAATTCTTATTATTTTGCAGGATCGGGAAACAGTCAAGTATATTTGGGAAATTCAACAGTGCCGTTATATTTATTATCTATTGATTTCAAACTCCAACAGCAAAAGATACATGTAAAATTAGATCGTGACAGTTTTACTTTTAAATCGATCAGGCTAGCTGTTCGCCCTCCTTTCTTTTATGTAATTGATGGTAAAACCCGAGTGATTTTTAGAGGTCATATAAGTGATTGGAAGGCTAGATTACAAAAGCCTAAATCGCCATACTTCAATATCGCCATACCGATTGATAGTAGTACAATTGCATTTAGGGGAATCAGCAACAATACTAATATATTAGGATTTTTCACGACAGGAGAGAAAGCCAAGACAAATATGGCGCCACAGTTATTGCAAAAGCAAATTGATGGCATTTTCGATACGGATGGTATGTTACATTATAGTACAGAGCTGAAAAGAATTGTATACATATATAGCTATAGAAATGAATATATAGTGGCAGATCAAAACGGGATATTGGACTATCGAGGAAACACAATTGATACCGTTTCACATGCACAAATTAAAGTAGCATATCTCAAAAACAAAACAGAACGTACAATGGGAATTCCAACCATTAGTGTAAATGCTGCTAGCAGCATCTGCGGGCATCTTCTTTTTGTGAATTCCAATGTTCCTGGTCGATATGAAAAAAGAAAAGTTTGGGATCAGGCATCTGTTATTGATGTATATGATCTAAATAAAAAGACATACCTCTTTAGTTTCCATATTTATGGAATTGATGGAAAAAAAATTAGGAATTTCTTGGTTACTCCAGACTATATATACGCTCTTATTGATGCCAAATTAGTGATGTATAAAATAAACAATAAATTAAAAAATGAGATGAAAAATATACCTGAATAAGGATTATAATACACTTAAAAATATACTAGCGCATGTATCAGGAATCAGATCGAACACCTGTAGAAAAAAGTAGATCACATTAATTTTTAAAATTTAATATTATGAAAACAATTGTAAAAAAAGCGGTGCCGATGGCAATTTTTGTACTTGGAATTTCTGGAGCATTTTTCACTTCATCGATGCAGAGTGCAGAGAAAGCAGATGATATCAAATTAGGATATCGAGATACACCTCAAAATCCATGTAGCATGCCTATTACCTGTTCAGATCAGGAAAATGAGGTTTGTCGTGTTTCTTATCTTCCTGCCGGAGAGCAGGTATTTGCAAAGGATGAACAAAGTCAAACCACTTGTTCAGAAGTAGTATACCGTCCTTAATAATTAATTATTTTAGGAATGTATATTATAGGAATGTAATGCAGTTCTTTTGGAACTGCATTACTATTTTTATATTATTGCAAGCCATCTTTTATCCATGTTGAAGGTGGTAAATCTTTTAGCTTATAGTCAAACCAATCATGTATTCGCATCGATAAGTCTTTCTGATTTACAGGTTTTAAAATAGTATGTCCTTCTTTTGGATAAACTAACATAATATGCTCTTTATTTAATCGATGCAGAGCCAAATAAAGTGCTGCACTTTGATTCCAGTTCATTTGTTTATCGCTTTCTCCGGTCCAGGAAAGAAGCGGGGTTGTTATGTTTTCTGCATGTTCAATGGGTGAATTGCTATTATAACCTTCACGATCATCAAACAATGATTTTCCCATACGCCACTGCTGATTTTCAAAACGCCACATATTAGATCTGCCTGTAGCTCCAACTGTAAGATAGAAATTTGTCAGGTCTGAGGCGCCACTTCCTGAAACAGCAGCTGCATATAGATCAGTTTGTGTTATAATAAAGTTTGTTTCGTATCCACCGAAAGAATGTCCTATAAGACCAACTCTATTGGGAAGTATCATTTCTTTGTGAATTATTTCTTTTGTTGCAGAGACAACACAATCGGCTGCGGATAATCCAGGTTTCCCTATTTGATATGAGATATCGGGCAGAAGGACAAAATAACCTTGAGTAGTAAATGTTGTGATATTAAATCCTCTATCTTCTAATTGGGAAGGAGCAATATATTTATAAAAATCGTTTGATAATTTTTCATAAATGTAAACAATCATGGGATACTTCTTCTGGCTATTGTATTGAGCAGGATAATATAAGATGCCACTCCGCGAATCTCCTTTTGTATTTTTATAGTGGATTAGTTTTGCTTTTCCCCAATAAAATTCTTCCTGCTGTGGATTACTTTGTACTAACAGTTTTGAAGAATCATTAGATTGATTTTTAATCATCAATCTGGGTGAAACGTCATATCTCTGTTCTAAATAAACAAATGTAGTTCCGTCGGCCGATTGAGTAAATTGATTGAGAAGCGTTGATGTTGAATATACAAGATTTTTATTAAATTTTGGTGACCATTTATAAAAGCCGGAATATCCCCGCACACTGCCCGCTTCTAATAATAACCCTTTGTGAAGATCGACCGAATCAAATATTATCCCATCGTAGTTCGATCTTGCAGGAAGGACTAAAGAGTAACCAGCTAACCTGAACTTTATTTGTGTTTCTCTACCAGAGGTCAATCTTTGAGCAGAAGTTCCATTCGTGTTTATCGCCCAGATATCATATTCGTCACACAATAGGATCTCTTTGCCATTCATTGTCCAGAAAATGCTAGAATCAACATCTGTATTATTTGGATACTGTTTATCATTATGAAAAAAAGAAGATTTCAGGTTTTTAGTGATATTGGTATGCGACTTTTTTAAAATATCATAGATCCACCAGTTTTTTTGTTTAAAGTAAGCAATGTATTTTCCGTTTGGTGAGGCTGTTGTACGTAACATATTGCCGGAATGTTTCTTCAGCAACAATTCACTTTTTCCAGAAGATAAATCCATAATATAAAAGTCTCGCGGACTTTCATAATCATACTGTGGCTCATATTGCTTTTTATTGGAAAGTATGGCATAGCGCTGATTCCCCGTCAGCATAATTTGAGGTAGAGTATCATTGGAAAGAAGTCTTGTGTTATCTTTAAAAGGCTCCCATAGGGCAAGGTAAGTTCTTTCAGCATGTTTTCTTTTTTCTTCCATAGGATAAATCCATTTAGCATTTCCGTTCCATAATTGTACTTCAGAGCTTACTTTAGTTATTTCTAGTTTGGTTTTTCGCTTTACAGAAAAAAAGACCTTTTGCATGTCGTCTGATATCTTCAGTTTGTGACTTTTATCGGTAATAGATAATGAATCTCCCAATTCATTCTGTACGTCAATATCAAGTTTGTAAATTTTATTGCCGTGCAAGTCATAATAAAAAACCATTTTGCTTTCTGATGGATTTAAAGGCATTTCCATAAAAGCTACTGATTTTCCTTTTGGATGCCAAACCAGATTATCAAAAGAACCCGAACTATTACCTAAAATTGTTATTTTGTTTTTTTTAGAAAGATCTAAAAGTGTGATTTCATGCTTTGTATCCGCTTTGGAAGTGTATAATACCATTTGCAACGCGGGATCCATTATAAAGTTATCAACTGATGCAATCTGCTCTTTGTCGGTACCATTCAGTTTACGAATAAGCAATGTCCTTTGGTTATCATTTTGACTCAAAAGAATCAATAGTTTTCTTGTATTAGGCGAATAGTCATATTGTATCGCATTTTTAATTATTTCTTTTAAACCTGTTTTGAGATTTACAAGGTGCACTTCCTTAGTAGTTTGAAAAATAAACCAATCAGAATTTACAAAACGGCCATTAGTTCCCGCTGGGAAGCTTTTTGATAGCATTGATTTGGTATTTTTCAGAAATAAAGTATCAATACCATTTTCGTATGATAAGGTATAACTAACCCAACTTCCGTTTTCGTTTAATCCATTCAGATTTAATTGGCCCCATTTAGAATAATCATTTACATTCAGTATTTTTTTTTGCAATACCTGTCCCAAGCAGGGACAGGCGGCTAATTGCAAAATAAAAACTAAAAATAAAAATGCCTTTCGGCGGGGAAATATAACGTTTGTACAAATGTCTTTTTTCATTTTACTCTAGTATTCAGTAATAATTTGCATTTGCTAATGCAGATTTTGCACTATAAATTAGGGTTTACAATAAACTCACTTTCTGTAATTGGCAATAAACGATCGGTAGCATCCCAACCGGGTTTTGCCAATAATACCGCATCGAGATTATTGGTGCGTTTGAGATCAAAAAAGCGGTGACCATATTCCGTAAAAAGTTCTTTTCGTCTTTCCTCAATTATAGTCTGCAGAAATTCTTCTTTTGTATTGGCAACAGAATTAGAGAGCCCTGCACGTTTTCTGATTTTATTCAGGTCTTCTCTGGCTCCTTGATAATTTTTAAGTTGTGTATTTGCTTCTGCACGAATAAGATATTGTTCAGTTAAGCGTAGGATGATAGAATATTCCTTTGCCGCTGAAGTATTTTTAGATTCTTTATATTTAGAGGCGTAATACCAGGTTTTGCCTGCAGTAGTAATTGCTGTTGTCCAATTTGTTTTACGAAGGTCGTTTGCTGTAAACGAATTCATAAGAGATTCACTAATAGCTACCAGTGGAGGCGGACCTGAAGTGAATGTAAACAAAATAGCTTCATCTGTATTTTTTCCCGCTACTGAAGGTATAAATTGCCAAATAGCCTCTGTTGAGCCTTTTAAAAATACCTTGCCTATTGTTTCCTCAAAAAGATAAAGTGAATTATTATCTATTACTTCACTGCTCATTTTAACAGCATCATTCCATCTACCTGTATATAAATAGACTCTGGCAAGCAATGCCTTTGCCACAAATGAATTGACACGAACTCTTTCTGAGCTTGAATAAGAGGAGGGAAGAAGCTGTTCAGCATTTTTCAGATCATTTATAATATGAATGTAAACCTGATCGATAGATAAACGTTTTACAGTACTATTCAGCTTGTAATCGGTCGTTTCGATATAAGGGATGTCTCCAAAAAGCTGTGTAAGATAAAAATGAAGCAAACCGCGAATACAAAATGCTTCTCCTTGTAATTGAGCTTTTTCTGTAGTACTAAAATCAGATACAGCTATACCTTCTAAAACTGAATTAACAGCGTAAATTTGATTGTATGTATTATTCCACATTGTACTTACAGTAGTGTTAGAAGGCAAAACAGAATTACTATAAAACGCAAAAGCAGGATTGGTAGATGTACCATAAAAAGTAAGTTCGTCAGTATAATAACCCAGTTGATTGGAAATACCAGAAACTGTTCCGGTAAGAAGACCTTTGTCGCGAATTTTGGCATAAATATCAGCCATTGCTGCATTGGCTGTTGTGTAATTCTGGAAAACGGCAGTATTTGTTAATTGCGATTTTGGAAGATCTACTTCGACAAATGAATCACAGGAGTAAAGCATTAAAATAAGTATATAAAAATTTATTTTAGAGGCAATTTTAAGTTGTGCTATGTTTTTTGTTGCTATTGTTTTCATGTTTTATCAATTAAAAAGTGAGTTGGATTCCGGCAGTAATTACTTTTAATGGGGGTAAAAATCCAATAGTACTTTCTGGGTCTCCATCCTCATAAGGCGTAAAAGTCAAGAGGTTTTGGCCATTTATTGTAAACAGACACTGTAACTCTTTTGATTTTAAAGGAAGATTATAACTTATTGCTATAGTTTTTAAACGAATAAAAGAAGCATCAGTAGCAACCGCATCACTGGTACTGTAAAGGGATTGTGCCGTCAATGCAACAGCATTGTATCCGGCAGTGTGCATTTGGTAAGGGCTTGTATCACCCTCTTGCTGCCAACTGTTCACGAACCTATTTGGATGATTGATCATTCCTGCAACTCCGGCGTAACTTTCACGCTGTTGTTTAACAAACTGAAAAAGAAAATCCAATTTCCAGTTCTTGTAACTCAGTTGGTTTTGAAACCCTCCAAAAAAATCAGGATTAAGATTTATGACGGTTTGTTTGTCATCTGGAGAAGAAATCTTTCCATCGTTATTTTCATCTTTAAACTGGTAAATTCCAGTTACGGGATCAAGCCCTGTGTATTTATACCGCAATAAAATGCTGAGTGGTTCACCAATTCGGTAAGTGTTTTTATAGCTGGAACTGGCTAAGTTTGGAAACGATACCAGATTATTTTTAGAAAAGGAAACATTGAAATTACTGGTCCAGTTAAAATTTTTATTCGAATAATTAACGGTGCGTAATGTGAACTCCAATCCTTTATTCTGCACTGTAGCATCTAAATTGGCTTGCATTTGTGTAAATCCAGTTGTTCCTGGAAGCGGAATACCAACCAATTGATTTGAAGAACGATTCTGATACCATGCCCCAGTAATAAAAATTTTATCTGCTAAAAAGCCTAATTCCAAAGCAGCTTCCAATTTTTTATTGACTTCCCAGCCAAAATCAGCATTAAAGAGACGGGTTGGCTGAAGCCCTATTATGTTTTGATAATTGACTCCCGAGGAGTTATAGGTGTTCAAGAACTGATAATCTCCAATCTGGTCATTCCCAGTTATCCCGTAACTACTGCGAATTTTTCCAAAACTCAGCCAGGAACTGTTTTTAAGAAAGTTCTCATTAGAAAAAAGCCATGCTACACCAACAGCGCCAAAATTCGCAAATTGATTTCCCGGACCAAAACGGCTTGATCCATCACGTCTTGCGGTCAGGTTCATAATATATAGGTCATTCCAGTTGTAATTAATTCTGCCAAAGAATGCCTGATATTTATAAATGGTTTCATCACTCATTTGAACCTGACGGTTAGCTGCCGAGGCCAAATCATAAATAAGAGCATTGGAGCTAAAACCGGAGCCCGATTGAAATAAACGCGAAGCATTCCTTTGCTGAAAAGTGCTTCCTAAAAGAATTCCAAGTTTTCCCTTACCTAATTCTTTTTCCCAGTTTAATTGTGGTTCGATAATCCATGAGCTTCGTTTGCTGTTATTGAGATATAAAGTTGAATTGGCACTTGTTATTCCAAAAGAAGGATTATAAATCGTGGAAGGGTTCGTACGGCTTTCCACATGCTGTAAATCTGTATAGCCAAAGTTGCTTTTGAGAATCAAATTTGGAATTATTTCATAAGATAGAACCGTGTTGGCTACAAGATCTTTTGTGGTGGATTTATTTTCGGCCTGCTGGTTGGCCAAAGGATTGTTCCATGTTCCGTTTTCCCAATTAAGATTTCCTGAGGAATCGTATAGAGGTGGGGCATTTGGCGCGAGTGTTGTAGATGTTGCAGTCAGATCAAATGCTGGTTGGTCATTATTTTGTATGGTGTATCCGGCAGAAAATACAAGACGGAACTGGCCATCTTTAGACTGATGGTTCAAATTCACGTGCGAGTTTCCCTTTTTATATAAAAAATCCCCCGGAAATACGGTCGATTGTGTGTAATAGCTTCCGCTAAATAGAAATTGCGTGTACTGGGATCCTCCACTAATGTTTCCACGCAGTTCGTTTATTAATGATGTACCGCCTATAAGTTCCTTTTGCCAGTCAGTATACCGATTTTGATCCCATGTGCCGTTGATATCATAATCTCCTGCAGGGTAGTTAGCTATTCCATCATTACGAAATGCCTGACGCCGCATTTCCAGATATTGCTCTGTGTTCATTAATTTCATAAAGCGGGTAACTGAACCTGCTCCGGTTGAGGCACTAAAATCAAACTTAGTCTTTCCCTCTTTTCCTTTTTTGGTCGTTATAAGTACAACTCCATTGGCACCGCGAGAGCCATAAATTGCAGTTGCATCAGCATCCTTAAGCACTTCAATACTTTCAATTGTGTTGGGGTCGATACTGTTTAATGGACTAGTAACCGTTGGAAATACTGTTGAAGTCTGTGTATAACCGATAGCATCCGAAGCATAAGGTACGCCATCAATGATGTATAAAGGAGCATTGGCATCTGTTCTTATACTATTTCTTCCTCTGATCTGAATGTCAAATCCGCCTCCCGGAACACCTGTGTTTTGTGTAATGTTCACACCAGCCATTCTTCCTTGCATAGTGGCAAGGACATTTGTCACAGGCTGTGATTCGATATCTTTGGAGGTAATACGGGATATATTACCTGTGCGTTCACTTTCTTTGACTGAATAATATCCGGCATTCACTTTTACTTCCTGAAGAGTAGTAGAATCATAGAAAAGTATAATGTTTACAACTGAGCGTCCTTGAATAGGAACAAACGCAGTTTTAAAACCTATATAAGATACTACCAGTGTATCATTTGAAGAGGAGGTTAATGAGAACTGACCACTGTAATCGGAAATTACGGAATTGTTTTTTTTGTTTTTGATGGCAATAGTTACTCCAGGCAGGGGATTGGCACCGTCTCTTACAGTGCCTTGAACCTTATGCTGTTGGAAAGATGAATTGCCTTGCCGAAAGTGGTTTTTGGCAAACACTGGTGGGAAAGATATAAGACAACCTAATAAAATTAGGCAATAGAGAGCTCTTCCACCCTTGGAAAATGAAAAATTATTCATAATTTTGGGATTGGTTAAATAAAACTTTGGTTTTTATTAGCTACGGTCCTCTATTCAACCGCCAAGAAGAGTTAGAGGGCCTTTTTATTTTGTTTAAATTCTGTGTATAACTTTTTTTAAGTTAGAATTTACAGGAGTCATTTCATAGGCATTTCATTTTAAAGGTTAAAGAATGGAAAGGTGCACCACGATATTCATGTTGCAGCCAAGTAAAGGCAGTGCGTTTCCCAACTAACTAATTCAAAGTTTACTACTGGTTACGAGACTTTCTAATAATTTATTTACAAGGCAGTGAATGGAAGCAGAGTAGTTTGAAACTTGCTGCCAAAAAAATGGCATGGAACTCAGCTTATCGAACAGAGGTACTGGTATACCCACACAACAATAAGTGAGCCCACGCCTAGGTCGTGAGCATCAAACTTATCCTCTCGTGTGTTAAAAAATTACCAGTTTTCTGTCCGAGATTCAAAGCAATGCCTCAAATATTTTAATTGAAGTATCGCAAAAATACATTAAAAATGTATGTTATTAATAATACAAATATACAAATTTCATTTACACATGTGTAATTGTGACCGTATTTTTTTATTAGTCAATTTGTTAGTATGAGAAAGCAGATAAAAATTGAGGAACTAACAAAAGCAATTACTATAGTAATAACAAAACTTTATACCGAGCGAGGCAAGGCTATTTTAGCTGAAAATAATGAATATTATGCTGAAATAGGAAAGAATTTGGGATTAGAACGTTACACATCAAGTGATCATAATGTAACATGTAGTAAATTATTTGCTATATGTGATTACTTAGAAATTTCGTTATCTGATTTTTTTAAATTAGTCGAGGAAGAAGATGATAAATTAAAGTTCAGTAAAAAAAATAAAGGAAATCTTGTGAAAAAAGGTTATGGATTGCATTAAAAAGAAAACTTAAGATTTTTTTTTAATGCAAAATTTGTTCTAAGATTTTATAATAAGTGATATCTTTTTTTGACTAATTAATTTTGTTTCAGGAAGATAAATTTCATTGATATAATCGAGATTGCTTGAAATATTGAACATACATCAATTTATTTAGGTGCATATATTTTAATAATATTACCCATAAATTCCAATGTCCATAAATTTTATAATGAGATTGCAAACTAATATACATCTTCAATAGATTCTTATAATTTTACCGTAGTAATTTCTATTAAGCTGCCATTCTAATTTTATTTTTCTCAACACATGCTAAAGCTACTGCTGAAAATTCTGAAGATTTTTGCATCATTTCACGTAATTCAGCTTTTATTATTTCTATTCTTGCGTTATCTCCAGATGTTCGATATGTTTTTTGATTAATTGTTTTTATTTGATCAATTTTTCTTTGACATAAATTCCAAACAACTAATCTAGCATCTTTTAATGGAGTATGATTCAAATGATAAATATCTATTGAAACTTCAGCACGTGCGTAATTCCAAGGCTCTGAATCTTTTTCTACAGAAGGTATTGCGCTACCATCATCAGAAAAAAATAATAAATCGGGATCATTAGGGTTAGTTGGATTTAAAAGATAAATAACTTCATCATCTATTTCGTCATCACATGTTGCAGGTAAACATCCATTTCTTAGTGGAAAAAATGAGCCTTTTCCATATGCTTCGTTTTCATCTGTATGTTTGTCTTTCCTCAATCTATTAGAATAAATAGAACTAAGTCTATAATTTTTCCAATCGTAAGCCAACCACCAATATCCATCTCTTATGATAATTTTTCCATCTTCAATTTGTTTGGCTTCGTTTTTTGGTCTAAAATGATCTACATCCATATCGGACATTACTTCTTGAGCTTCAGAATACCAGCATTTGTTATTCGATAATCCTTTGAAAACAACTAATAGCTCTTGCCATATAGGGTTATCTTTAAATATCTTTCTTCTTTCTATAGCCGTTTTACCCTCCAAAGAAACTTTTAACTTTTGAGCATTTTCTTTCCAACCATCAGGAAGTAGATTTTCCAAATTACTTATGTCAATTGTTCTCATTCTAAGTCTTCTTTTAATAAATCTTCTAATATAGAAATAGTTAAATCATCTTGTTTCTTTTGTTCTTCTTTATTACTTGGAATCGATAAAAATTCAGTTAGATTTGCCACTTTTTGAATAAATTTTGAATATAAGGGATCTCGAGTATATTTATTGAAACCTAAAGAATCAAAATATGCGCCATAGTTTTCCAGTAATATTTTTTCATCAGATGTTAAATCACCTTTTCTTTCTTTTACTTCTAGTGATCTATATTTATTCAATTCATTCTGTGTTTTCTCATCTAATGTACTAGGTAAATTAAAAAATGTACTGGTTAAAATCCCTGCAACACCTAATCCTTTTGGATCAAAGTCTGGTTCAAATGTTTCTATTTTTTGAAATTCCTTTCCTTCATTATCTACTGCTTTTCTAGCATGAAAAATTCTAATTTCCTCTTTAGTTAATCCACCAATAACTAACGGGTCATGTGTAGTCATTAAAATTTGACTTGAATCATCTTTTCCTGAATATTCTTCTAACAAATTCATATACTTCCATTTCCATAAAGGATTTAAATGTGTATCCGGTTCATCTAAAAGAATCAATGATTCGTCCTCCTTTGTAAAACGTAATAATCCCAACACGGTTAATAATTGCTGTTCACCCTCAGATAATTCCTTAAACGTAATGTCTCCGTGGACATTTACCTTTTTTACTTTTACTCTTACTTCTTGAATTAAATCTGAAATATAAGTACTTTCTAAACTTTTAAAAAATTCTGTATTTGTACCATACTTTTTAGCTATTTCAATCAATTTAGTCTGGTTTGAAATATAAAGATATAGTTGTTCTTGCTTGTGACTTCGTCTAAAGTCTTCTCTTACGGTATCTTCGTGTACAATGGGGGCCATTGATGCATCCCATAGGTCATCTAAAAAGTTACGGACTACTCCTTTGGACGTCCAGAAATTAGATGGTTTTGCATCTTTTTTATTTTTTGCCCAAACTGGTTCTTTTAAAACAAACAAAACGGATTCTAGACCATTTATACCCAGGAAATCTTTTAAAAATTCACTAATCTTCTTGTCAGAAAAAGCATAGAATGCCATTAATACAAAATAACTATGTATTTGTCTAGCATAAAAAAGAGGACGCGGAGGCGCATCAATTCCGTCCAATAGAGCTTTATAAAATCGAGTTTGATGTTTATCAAAATGTTCTAATAGACGGTTGCTTACGCCAGAATAATAACTGAAGACGTACTTTGGTAAGTATTCTTGCTTATTTCTTTTTATCTCAACTTTAGGAATCATTTTAAGCGGATATTCAATTGGCATTTCTTTTTTGTTTCCCAAAAAAAATTTAAATTTACCTGTTGTATCAGGCCCTCCTTCAACTTTAAGAAAGTTTTCTTTACATTGATATTCTAATACGTAATTAAATGGAGTTTCGTCTTCTAAATCTAAGTCCCGAAAAATAATAACTAATGCTTCTAAGAGATTTGATTTACCAGCAGCATTCTGGCCCAATAAAACTGTATGCATTTTGGTGCCATCTAAATCTATTGAAAAATCTTTAAGATTTTTAAATTCTTCTATATAAATTTTATCTATTCTCATACTAATTCTAGGTAACCTTTTTCGGTGCTTTCTTTAATACTTTTTTTTTCTTCGATTTGTATTTTTAACTCTGCATAAAAAGTATCAATATCATTTGGATATTTTGACATTTTCCAAAGATCTTCAGCATGTAGTTTTCCATTTTCTTTTAAAAGGTTTACTAGATCCATAAGTAGAGTATTTGAATTAAATTTTATTGTTCTTTGATTAATACTGGTAGCTTGACTTCTTACATTCAATGTTGCACTTGGGGTTATAATTGGCAATTCTCCCAAGTTTTGAATTAAATAATTATCATAAAATGATCTAATGTTTTTCAAATTTGAAATTGATAGATTTATTGATTTTATACATAAGTTTTGTAAAATATTCATTTTAGTGACTATTTCAATTTGCTCTTGGTACGGAGGAACAGGAATATGGAAATTTTCAACATCTCCAATTCTAAGGTGTCCCACCAAAGTTCCTTTCTTGAATTTCGAAATTCGATTTAAAAAATCAGGTGACGTTATCACAAGTAGTAAATATTCTCTAAGAATAAGATCGTTATAAACTCTAATCAGCATCATCCTTTGTCCCATACACAATTTAATGCCTTCTGGTATAATTGCCCCTTCACCAACAGGGGCTTCTCTCGTGAATAAAATATCTCCGGGTAGAGGAGGGCACCTTCTAGACCAAAAATTATATGTTTCTTCTGAAACGTATTTTGTGGTAATTAAGTTCAATTCTCCATTTCTTATGTTAGATGTTCTTATTAATGGTACTCCCTCATTTATATATGGAGCAGTCTTATTGTGACAATCAACTACTATTTGAGAAATCTCAATAATAGGTGCCCATACCCAATTTGGAGGAAGTTTTATATCTGGTGTTTTTAGTTTGCTTTTACTAAGTTTTTTTAATTTTTTCTCTATCGTGAAAGCCTCTTTGTATCCAATGTTTTTATTTTCTTTTATCCAATTAAGTTGCCTTGTTTTTATTTCATTCACTAAATGATTCCCATCTTTTATATCACTATTTAGTTTCCTCCAATTTTTCGTTAATTCTCCATAAATACAATCATCTAGTAGTTTAAATTTAAGTTTCTTTACTGAATCTAGTTGAAATTTTGATTCTATTTCAAGTGATTTTTTTTTCTCTGTGAATAATTGTATTTTTTTTAGTATTATTTTTTGTTCCTCTATCGAAGGAAGGTAAATGTCTAAGTCGAATATCTGGCTGGGATTAATTCTTTTAGAACCAACTCCTTTTGCTAAACTTTCGAGTTTTAAATAAAAATTACCCTTTAGAAAGAAGTAATAAATCCATTCAGGATAACATTCGGCACTAATATCAAATGCCGGAATATCAGAACTGGATTCAAATCCATCTAATTCGTTAGGGATGATTCCAAATGCACCTTTATGGAGATTTTGTTTGCCATAAATAAATTGTCCTTTCTTTCGCACATAGTATGTAGTGGCTCCCTTTTTATCTTTAGCAATTGGTCTTTTTTCTACCCCTTGAACATTTAATCTAACTGTTAATCGTTTATCAGTGTTCGGTTTTTCTGAAATTATTTTTGATTCGGTAAGTAGAGCTCCTAACTTTATTTTTTTCCAGGTCATCATAGAAGTGCTTTTTTAATCTCATCTAATAATATAGCACTTTTTTGAAAAGAACTTTCTATTTTAACTATTAGTTCCTCAGATGAATCTAGTTTTTCCTTTTCTAAAACGTGAGTATTTTTTATGTCTAAATCAAATTTTCCTTTCTTGATTTTTTCTAATGAAACTTTCCATGCATGTTTACTTTCCTTGCGGTTTATCCACCATTCTTTGATCTCATCGAAATGCTTGATATCAATAGGTCTTGATTTGCTGAAATTCTTTATGCCTTCTGGATAAGGCATTTCGTAATACCATGTTTCTTTTGTGGGTTTTCCTTTTTCAAAGAATAATAAATTTGTTTTGATTCCCGTGTAAGGATTAAAAACACCGTTAGGTAATCTTACAATAGTGTGTAAATTACATTTGGTTAACAGTTCTTCTTTTATTCTTGTTTTTACACCTTCACCAAATAGAGAATTATCAGGTAATACTACCGCAGCTCTACCATTTTTCTTTAAAATTTTAATTATTAATGCTAAAAATAAATCAGCAGTTTCCTTTGTTTGAAATTCCTCAGGGAAGTTTTTTTCTGTCCCATCTTCTTCCTGCCCGCCAAAAGGAGGATTAGACAGTACAATATCTACTTGGTTATTTTCTTTCCATTCACCATATGGAATTGCTAATAGATTTCCTTTAGTTATTGCAGGTTTCTCAATTCCATGTAATATTAAATTTGTAGTACATAACAAATGAGGTAATGGTTTTTTTTCAACTCCTCTTATTGAATTTTGTATAATTAAAGAGGTTTCATCGAAATCTTTTAGTTGTGACAAATTATCTAAAGAACAAGTCAGGAAACCTCCAGTTCCGCATGCTGGATCTAAGATACTTTCGCCTATTTTAGGATTAACCATATCGACCATAAATTGTGTTACAGCTCTTGGAGTGTAATACTCACCAGATGAACTAGCACTCTGAAGTTCTTTTAGAATCGACTCGTAAATATCGTTAAATACATGTCTTTCTGTATTATTTTTTGAAAAATCAATTTTGTTTATTTCGTTTATAACTTGGCGAAAAAGATTTCCACTTTTCATATAGTTATACGTATCATTAAAAACTGATTTTATAATTACTGATTGATCTGTATCTGTAGGGTTTATTGTTTTTAAAATTGGAAACAGTTTGACATTGATAAAAGTGATTAATTCTTCTCCTGTTAATCCATTAGCATCCGCTGCCCAATTTTGCCATTTTAATTCTTCTGGTATTGGACTTTTATATTCTTTTCTGGATAGTTTCCATTCCTCTTCCTTATCTGCAAATATTTTCATAAATAGCATCCATACCATTTGAGAAATACGTTGTGCATCACCATCAACACCTTCGTCTTTTCTCATAATATTTCTAATGGATCTTATTATAGTAGTTGTACTCATTTATTCTGTTTTTAAAGCTTTATGACAATACTAAAAGCTTCTGGGTTATTCTTTTTTAACTTGTTTAATTTATTGTTTTTTTGGCTCTAGATCAACAATTTTTAATGGCTAACGGGTTTTTAAACCTATCCGGTTTTATATACTTTTCAGATTTTATTAGCTGAGTCAAATATATTGTTTAGAAATAATAATTCCTATTAAAAGAATAGTTGATTATAGAGTTATGCTTAGTTTAATTTAATTATAATCTATAAACTTTACTCTTTTAATTATTTTTAATACAGATTAAAAAAACAGGTATTTATACTGTTATCTTTTATTTGTCAAAAGAATTAATTTGCCAATTAAAAACATATTGTTATGGAAAACCGTAAAATAAAACAAAAGTGGTTTTGTATGTTTGAATTAAAAATGATCAATCACACAACACTTTTGAAAAAAATATGAAATAAAACATTTTATAAGAAGAACAGAGATTTCTGAAAGAAAAGAAAGAATTTTGGAAGCATGTAAACCGGAATATCTACAAAGATTAAAGCATTATATGGTAAAAGTAAATAAATTAACAAGTTAAAGATTGTATCCACTATCTATAAAATAAAGAATGATGAGAAATTCAGATAATAATTATAATACAAACTTAGCATCTGAATATTTCGTTATGAGTTTGATGTGCCGCGCTGGAAAAGAAGCATATTTATCTTTAGGAAATAAAAAAGGAGTTGATGTTATAGTAAAGACTTTAAAAGGATCAATGTGCATTGTTGAAGTTAAAGGTGTTAATAAAAGAAATGATTGGTTAATTAATAATTTAGGTAAATTCGAAGTTGCGCCAAATCTTATTTACGCTTTAGTTTGCTATCATGGAGAAATTGCAGATTTGACGTCCACGCCTGATTTTTGGATTATTCCTTCTTTGAAATTGGCAGAAGTAAGTGAGCATAAAATTTCTAAAAATGAAAAGACTGTTTACGTTTCAAATAAGTATATAAGAGATAATTATGATGAGTATAAGAATTCGCTAAAACATCTTGAAAATTATCTCTGTTCTTTCTAAGTAATTATTACTAATATTATGGATATTATCAGATAATCCACGCATTTAGAAAATATGGTAAATCTTGATTATATTAAATAAACTTATTATAAGTTATGATAAAAAAAACAATTGAAGATGAAGCAAGTCTTTTTCTAAGTTATGATGCATTTTTAAGATCTTTTAAGCGGAATGTTGATACACCTCATTCATTTTTGTTAGGTGCAGGAGCGTCAATCACTTCAGGTATTCAGTCTGCATATGATTGTATTTGGGAATGGAAAAAAGATATATATTTATCAAAACATTTAAATGCTTCAGAATTTTATAAGAGTCATAAAAATGAATCTGTGCGAAGTAGTATTCAGAAATGGTTAGATAATGAAGGTGTATATCCAGCTTTGGATTCTTCTGAAGAATATAGTTTTTATGCACAAATGGCTTATCCAATAGCTGATGACAGAAGAAAGTATTTTCAGAGTTTATTTGAAAATCAGGAACCTTATATAGGGTATAAAGCATTATGTTTACTTGCTAAAAATGACATAATTAAATCAGTTTGGACAACAAATTTTGATGGGCTCACAGTTAGAGCAGCTTTTCAAAGTAATTTAACTCCAATTGAGATTACTTTGGATAATGTTGATAGACTCTTTCGCAACCAAAGTAAAAGAGAGCTTCTTTCAATTGCACTCCATGGTGATTATAAATACAGCACACTTAAAAATACAGAGAAAGAACTGGATTCTCAAGATGGTAATTTTTCTGAGCATCTCGGAAATTATCATGTTGATAAAAATCTAATTGTAATTGGATATAGTGGTAGGGATAAATCTTTAATGAAATCTTTAAATGATGCATTCACTAAACAAGGAACAGGAAGGCTTTATTGGTGTGGTTATGGGGATAAAATTAATAAAGAAATTGAGGAACTTATAAGAAATGTACGAACCACGGGACGAGAAGCATTTTATATTTCAACTGATGGATTTGATAAAACTCTCATTGATTTATCAAAATCTGCATTAGAAGATAATTCAATATCATTAGAATCACTTAATTCTATTTTAAAATTGGCTAATAATGAGGAATTATCAAAAATTGAATTTAGCCAATCTATAACCAGAACCGATAAATATTTAAAAAGTAATTTACATGCTATTGTGTTTCCAAAAGAAATATTCCAATTTGAAGTTGAATTCGGAGATAATAAACCTTGGTCATTTTTAAAGGATAAAACTAGTAATACTGATATATGTGCAATACCTTTTAAAAGAAAAGTTTATGCGCTTGGTACATTATCTGGTATATCAAGTGTGTTTAAAAATGTTTTAAAAAGTGAAATTAGAAGAGTTCCTATTTCAAAGTTCGATATTGATAATGTTAGTTCGTTTAGGTCTTTAATGATTCAAACCGTTATTAAGCATTTTTTAAGTTATGGAATATTTGATTCAAATTTAAAAGATAAGATTTGGCTTAGAAATAGTGATAATTCATTTGGAGATAAAAAAATACATAAGGCAATTTACTTGTCGTTTTATTTTGATAAGAGTTCTAAATTTGGTTATATATCTTTCAGTCCTTCTATACATATCACAAGTGAAAATGAAATTTTAAAGGACGTAAAACAACGAATTAGTAAAGAAATTTTAGAGAAATTACGTAACGATAAATTTGATGAAATTTTAGAATATTGGAATACAATTTTGTTTAATTATAAAAACCTAAAATTTGAATATCCATTAAACTCAGGAACTGGCTTTGAATTTCAAATTTCTAGAAATACTGCTTTTGCTGAGATAATGGTATTAGACCCTAATTATAGAGTTTATAAACCTTCTGATTATAATAATAAATTAACTCAGTTTAGGGGTGTTCAGTATTTGGAACCTCAATTAATATTTCAAAACAGTTTGTCAAATTCTCATACTAAAGATTATCATCCTATGCGTGCTTTGACAAATAATCGACCGTATGATAATAACTTGAATGGAATTATTTATTCTAATGAGGTTAATCTGGCTGTCATTTGTGGTGAAAATTATTCAAAAAATTTGTATGATTTTTTAAATCAACTAAATCTAAAACATCCTACGGATAATATAAATCCAGATTTTTTGATTGAATATCCTGGTTTTGCTTCGGCATATAATCTCCCAATAAATATTCCCTATTATGAAGATGCCGATAAATGGATAAATATTGAATTAGAGAAATCTAATAAGGGTGATAGTGAAAATGCAATCATTGTGGCGAGACTAATAACCTCAAAAATTGAGCAAATTATTAATATTCAGAGTCAACATACAATTGTAATTTTCATACCAAAGGAATGGCAGGCATTTGAAAGTTTTCAAGAAAACGGAGAGGATTTTGATTTGCATGATTATATAAAAGCTTTTTCAGCTTCTAAAGGTGTTTCTACCCAATTAATTAGAGAGGAAACCTTAGGTGATAGATTAAAGTGTCAAGTATATTGGTGGTTATCATTATCTTTCTATGTAAAATCATTACGAACACCTTGGGTTTTAAACAATCCAGAAAAGAATACGGCATATGCAGGAATCGGATATAGTATTAAAAAGAATTCAAATGATACTGAAGTTGTAATCGGTTGTAGCCATATTTACGACTCCAATGGTCAAGGATTAAAATATAAATTATCAAAAGTTGATAATTATATTTTAGATAAGCAATCAAATCCGTTCATGTCTTACAATGATGCATTTCAATTTGGAGTTTCAATTAGAGAACTTTTCTATAATTCATTAGATAGATTGCCTGAAAGAGTTGTAATACATAAAAGGACAAAATTCACAAATGATGAGATTAAGGGGATTACTGCTAGTCTAAATATGGCAGGTATAACAAAAATTGATTTAATAGAAATTAACTACGAAACTGAAGCTCGTTTTTTATCAATGAATGTGTTTAATGGTTTACTAAGTATAGATAAATTTCCAATATCACGAGGAACGTGTATAATTACAAATAAATATGAAGCCCTATTATGGACTCATGGAATTGTGCCTTCTGTCAAAAATCCAAGTCATAAGTATTACTTAGGGGGGAGGAGTATTCCGGCACCTATCAAAATTACAAGACATTACGGAGAATCAGATTTGAACACGATTGCAATTGAGATTTTAGGACTAACAAAAATGAATTGGAATTCGTTTGATTTATATTCTAAATTACCAGCGACTATTAATTCGTCGAATCAGATTGCTCGTATTGGTAAATTACTTGCAAGATTTGAAGGTAGAACATATGATTATAGGCTGTTTATTTAGAATCTTAGAATGTCTGTTATAGATCAAATTAACAAAGAATGTTGTCGCTGACTCATCACAATTTCTCCTTACAATATTTTTGGCAATGACCTGAATATTGTTTTTTGTAACCTGGGTAACTATTTCTTAATAACTTCAAAACACATTACTTTGTCGTAGTCGGATCGACCTAAACTTTGTTATTATTTTTTCGATATATTCCCTAGGATTGATCAAAGATTCGGGGAAATATACTTCCTTCTAAGGACAAGTACTACTGATACTTATATTTGAATCATTTCTGCATTTAAATTACATTTTTATGAATTTTAAAAAGTGTGATGATGGAGAAAGATATTGACTACAGTAATTCAAAGTTGACCCCAGAAAAAGCTTTGCAAATGCTTCGATCTGAGGGTCAAGATGTAACAATTGAGCAAGCAGAGGAAATTTTGTATTTCTTAAGAATAATTGCTAATATCGCTGTGTTGAAATATTTAAACAAAACAAAATGAGCAAGATAGCAGATTTATATATTCGTGTAAGTACCGATGAGCAGGCAGAAAAAGGATTCTCCCAACGGAATCAGGAGGAAATGCTGAGAAAATATTGCAGTATAAACCAAATACAGATACGTAATGTAATTTATGAAGATCATTCAGCTAAAACTTTTAACAGGCCGCAATGGAAAAAATTTCTTGCTGATGTAAAAAAAAATAAACGTAAAATTAATGTGGTTCTATTTATGAAATGGGACAGATTTAGCCGAAATGCTGGTGATGCTTACCAGATGATCAATCTGCTAAGAAAACTTGGTGTAGAGCCACAGGCTATAGAACAGCCGCTTGATTTGAGTGTTCCAGAAAACAAGATGATGCTTGCATTTTATCTTGCGGCACCGGAAGTTGAAAATGATCGAAGAGCGTTAAATACGTTTCAAGGACTTAGACGTGGCAAAAAAGAAGGGAGGCATATGGGAATGGCTCCTTATGGATACGCTAATAAAATAACTGAGGATGGGAAAAAGTATATTGCCATTGTGCCAGATAAAGCTGTAAAAGTTATTTGGATTTTTGAGCAGATTGCTAAAAATATTTTTAGTACTGAATCAATTTATCAAATGGCCAAAGAAAAAGGTTTTGCTATCTCTAAGAATAACTTATGGCTTATCATAAGAAATCCACTTTATTGCGGAAAGATAGTTGTTCCTAAGTATAGAGATGAAGAGGAGAGGTGGGTCAATGGTCAGCATGAGCCAATAATCAGTGAGGGATTATTTTATCGGGTGCAGGATGTTCTTGATAGTAAAGCGCGAACGTACAGACCAAAAATTAAGACTATTGAGAATTTTCCTTTGCGAGGTTTTTTTCTTTGTCCAAAGTGCGGTCAAAAGTTAACAGGCAGTAAATGTAAAGGAAGGAATAAATACTACTACTATTATCACTGTGATAAAGTTTGTAAATGGAGAGTGAATTCCGAAATAGCTAACAAGGTCTTTAAAGAGCATTTAAATAAATTTAAACCTTTGCCGGAGGTGAAGAAACTATATTCAGCAGTTCTGCTTGAAGGATACAGAGAACATACAGGATTAGTCGTTAATGAAAAAAAGAAGTCACTTGAGCAGATTGCAATTTATGAAAAGAAATTATCAGTGGCCAGAGATTTATTAGTTACCGAGAAAATCGATGCTGAAGATTACAATCTTATGAAAATTGAATACAATGCTGTTATCAGTAATCTGGAAAAAGAGATCGGAAATGTAGAGGACGACAGAGCCACTATAGAGCACTTAACGACGACTGGATTGGAAAACCTTATAAAGCTAGGTGAAGCCTTTGATAGCGCTACTTTAGCTGATTCTAGAGAAATAATTGGTTTAATTTTTCCCGAAAATTTCACATTTCAAGAAAAGAAAATCCGCACCACCCGAATCAATGAAATGGTCAACTGTATCTATTTGGTAAACAATAGATTACGGGCAAAAAAAAACGGGACAAAAGATGATATTTTTCTTTTGTCCCGAGTAGTGACCTCGACTGGATTCAAACCAGTAACCTCTTGAGCCGTAATCAAGTGCGCTATTCAGTTGCGCCACGAG
>Ga0247804_10000187_pt1 | contig 28615 bp, 23 predicted proteins | sample UWRJL029104C1_FD_181142 | JGI IMG/M metagenome (GOLD analysis project Ga0247804, IMG submission 181142) | Plant litter microbial communities from Arlington Agricultural Research Station in Wisconsin, United States - UWRJ-L029-104C-1 | ecosystem: Environmental > Terrestrial > Plant litter >... | reverse complement strand
TATTGTATTTAGTAGAGTATTTGGTTTCTGACAATGTTAAAGTTGCGGCTATTTTTCTGGATCTTGATGCGTTAATAGTGGAGTCAAAACAGGGCGATAGTAAGCTCTAGTAGCCAATATAAATATCAAATTTGCTTTTAGGTATTATTACTATAGATCGCAAGCCGGGCTTATAATCTGTTAGAATTCAGGAAGCTCGATTAGGTGTAATTAGTAGAGGGTAAATCTCTGTATTAGTTGGTGATGACTAGTAAAATTACACTACGAAGATGTGGCCTTTAATACCCCTGAAATCGTCATGTGATTATGGATACGATCGATATTCTGACAAGAAATAGCCAATCACGACAACCTGAACGAGGTATGACTGTGGGGCCCCGGACTCCCCATTATTGGAAGCTGGATCATGCGTGGGGATTACTGGAGTATGCCAAAATGCTCTTTCATCAGAAACCTAGTGAATTTAATAAAAGGGAGACTATCCCAATGGTTTAGTAGAGTCCCTTGTTCACTGTTGTGTATCCAATTGCTTCTCTCTTCAGTCTTCAGTCTCAATAAAGAAATTAAAATATTTTTGCTTGTATTGCCTTCTCAGCGGCTCCTCTTGAAAGAAAGAAGCTCTGGTTAATCTACATCACAAAAGCATCCATGGCGGCCATCACCAAAGCTCATGTCGAGCAAGATGACGTCGTCTCAGAAAAGCACGCTGCGCCAGGGATCACGGACGCTCAGCGACACAATGCTGTCGGCTACGATGAATACCTAGAGGCTATGGATCTCGAGGTATCCAATAAGGAGGTAAATTGTCTACAAGTAAAAACGAGTGCCAGAGTCTACTAATACATTTCCTTGCATAGATGCGTAAAGTAAGGTGGAAGATTGACCTGATCATTTTACCAGTTTTCCTCATCACACAGGCGTTACAGTTTATGGATAAAACATCGCTCAATTACGCCAATCTATTCGGATACCAAAAGGCACTTGGCTTGAAGGGGAAACAGTTCAATTATCTTTCAGCCAGTATGTATCACTCTTGACAAGAGGAATTTAAAGCTACTAATGGACCGCAGTGATCTATGCTGGTTACTTCTTTGGCCAATACCCCTGTGGGTGGCTCATTGGGCGCTTTCCAGCCCAGAAGGTATTAGCTGTTAATATCATGCTATGGGGAATTACTGTACTTGTGATGACCCAAGCTCGGAGTTATCGTAGTGCTTGTGAGTGCCTGATCTTTCTAGATCTCCAAAAGCGGGGATACTAATTCTTCTGTAGTGGCTGTTAGATGTTCGTTCAAGTTAAACCAGAATGAGCCCTTTGCTAATTACAAATAGTCTTCATGGGAATGTTCGAGGCGGCTGTCACACCGTAAGCACTCTAGTGATTAGGACATCTACACAATGGACTTTGTACTGACGCGTAGTAGTGGCTTGACATTGATGACCGGTTTCTGGTATACCCGACGTGAGATTCCCTTGCGTCAGTGTATATGGTATTCATCGCTCGGTTGGGGAGGCATGGTATGTCAAATATCCTGTCAGACCTCCAGACTTGAATACGCTGACAACATATTAGGTCGGGTCTTACATTGCTCTGGGGATCACTGGACTACCAATGAACATGACACCTGAGCGATGGAAACTTATTTTCTATATTGTAAATATCTTTGTACACATCATTACAATACTGCGCAATCACTTACTGTGTGTAGCTGGGCGGTGTCACCTGTCTCTGGACGTTTGTCATATGGTTTCTCTTGCCCGACTCGCCATCCAAGGCTAGATTCCTAACGCACCGTGAAAGACTTATTGCCGTGAAACGTGTTGCTGGCAACGAAACTGGTATCAAGAACAAACATTTTGACACGAATCAAATTGTTGCTGGATTCACCGATCCCAAGACTATTCTGATATTCATTAGCGTCTTTGCAGCGTAAGTAATCACAACAAGAAACCACGCGTCAGTTTCTATGTTACTGATCACTCACACAGTGCAATTCCCAATGGCGTAGTCAACTCGTTCTCGACGATCATCATTCGCGACATGGGTTTCGATAACGCTATGACCACTAAGCTGAAATCAGTTGGCGACGCTATTCAGATCATCTCTCTTCTTATTGGCGGTACCATTATCTTGAACGTTCCCAATTCCCGTCTATTGACAGCAACTGCGGCCAATCTGCTCTGCACTCTATCAGCAGCACTTATGGCTTACCTTCCTCGCTCTAACACCTGGGGAAGGCTTGTGTGTTTTTGGCTGGTGAATTCCCAATCTGTGGGATTTACTGTCTCTCTAACCACCATTTCATCCAACATGGGAGGCTTTACGCATCGCTCACTGGCTAGTGCACTTGTATTGTAAGTCAATCTTGAAATTTTGATCCTTTCCCTGGTATTGATTCTCTTCTGTCTAGTACAGCATATTGCTGGGGTAACTTCGCGGGACCATTCGTTGTGAATCCTGCCGAAGCTCCATACTATAAAGGTGCTACTATCGGCTTACTTGTTGGGTACGGGATTAAAACTGGATGCCACCTTGCACTTCTTGCTTATATGTATTTCACCAATGTTACCAGGGATAAGAGTTACGGTCCTGCGAACAAAGAGGCAAGCAATGAAGCTGGTATGAGGGATCAGACTGAGTTTGAGAACAAGGATTTCAGATATGTTCTGTAGATTGAGTGGTATCTGGGGTAAGAAAAAGGCTTTAACTGATTTTAATCTCTCTCTCATAATAGTTGAAATAATTTGTTTTTTCTAACAAGCTTTTTACACAAACTGCAAAACTTGAAGTAATCTGTTTGTAAACACAGCTAATTGACGTGGTGAGTAGAATTGAAGCAACAGCTGGATCAAAGATTTACTCCACTTCTGTTGTGGTGGAAAAGAGTATATGGCTAGCAGACAAGAAAGGATTACGTACATGTCAGTCACAACTCCACTGGGCACAAAGATCCTTTAAAAATTAAGATATCAATTATAGTTAACATAAGCAAATAGACATAACTTATAGACAAGGGTAATCTAGTGTTTTAATTTGTACTGTAATATTTTCAAACCGGAGTGCCTTGAAGTGTGGTGGTATTGGTTAACTTTTGAAAGGTGAGACCAGGAGGAAAAGTCTGTGGTGCATATTATTTTGAAGAAGTTAATGCATATCTAGTTGTATCCTAACATTCTATATCAATCAAATTCATTTAATTTGCAGGCGGGTTAATTTAATTTCGCCTTCACCTTTGATAGTCTGCCAAATGGAAACTAACAACTGTATTATTGTCGTCTCTGGTATTACTGTATTCCAAATACCGCAGGCGAACACCTTGTCTCACATTGTAATTTGCAACTAAATTAGAGTACAGTCAACACAGAGGGTTAAGAACTTAGAAGCTAGAGTAATAATTTTTAAAGAGTAGGAAATGACTTCCTGAATGTTACATTCTGTAGTTGTACTTCCGTGAAAAATAACCTGACTTTTCAGACTACGGCGCAAGAAAAAACTAAGTAATTTTGGCAATTGGGAAGAAAATTCTTAAGCAGTGAATTTCAAATCTTTGTTTAAGTATTATTTTACAAACGAAGTGAAAACAATAGCTTTCAAATTCATTTGAATAATCGTTTTAGATATTTCTATAAATTCTCTGACATGTTTGTCATCAGTTGAGATTTACCATGAAACTTCTCCATTCCTCATGAGATGATAACAGACGCCTTGTGGCTTATGCTGCTCAATCCAGCCAAACACCTTCATATGGTGTTGAGTTATCGTATTGATACACTGCAACCTCGGTCAATGTTTTGTTCGATGGCGCCCACCCTAGTATATACATCAAACCTTGGGAAGTGTCGCTAAGATACATGTAATCGGTAAGACCGTTGGGATCACTATAAGTCTCATCCTCCCAGAATGCGACTCTGAGCCCTCCTGCCAACCCTAGGGTAAGTGGTACCATGTAAAATACAAGAGCTTCTTCCTCGCATAGTCCCCCGTCATCAGTCAAGGCAAAAGCTGCCACCCATCCGTTGGCCTCTGTGTTATTCCATCCTCTTGTAGAGTTGAATAGCGTGCGGCCATCTTGGGACAACTGGATAGCATTGCTACAATACATGTACTTGCCACGCATATCTGTTATCAGTAGAGGTCAGTGGCATGTTCGTGAGACACACCATTAGGAATCGCGCTTGCTCGACGTCGGTGCGTCAGTTGTGACTTCCCAATTTCAAACACATCAAGGTACTGACCTGTAACTCGTCAGTGACTACGATCTAAAATAACTGTATTAGCTAGACATACTATGTTCGTTGATCTAATTTTGTAAATGTTAGCCGATGCAATCCAAGCTCCAAGAAGAATACCGGAAACGACGTACCATATAGAGCCACTTGCCGTTCTTGCTAGGATAGACATTTCGAGGTCCATCACCGGCTTCTGGGCTCAGATTGATCGACAATAGTTTTGAAGTACCATTCTCTGCAATATTGTACATGAATACTGCGTCCCACGCGCTGTTCTGCATTAGTCGTGCTTGTTGTAATATAGTTAAACAGAGTTTACATGTGCGGTACCAACCCGATATTATTTGCATTGATATCAAAGCCATGAGCGAGAGCGCCGTACAACTAACGCACTTCCCGTTAGTTACGTGGCTTTCACAGTTTGGGGTGTCGGAGCCACATACTACGGCGCTTCTCGTCTTATCAACGTTAGAGATATCTTGCTGGGGTACGTAGACCATTTAATCCATCTCTTCGCCAATACCACCTTCTGCATCGATAGCATGAATTCGAGCTGTGGGACCGCCGGCACTAACGGCATACTGGCCAATCCATCTTTTGACAGCGAGAAGTAGCATGAGAACGAAGCTGTGGCAATTAGCAGATTTACTAAGCAATCCTAGTATTTTTGCTTAATTGTAACGTACTTACAAACGTTCACAGTATCAATATGTGTAAATTCATGGTCCGATGCCATTGCCCACGAGAAAAGTTGTGGAGGTTCGCTCATAATAGTAGCGTATATACGGTCATACGCATCGTTAGAGGTAACGAATTGATGCAAGCCAAAGCCCGGGACAGTGGCATTGAGAGTCAATGTCCTCGCAACTGTGTCAAATGCGAGAAGAAACAAACTGGAGTTTGTGTAAGAGCCGGTAAGAAGGTGATGCATGACCATGTTATCGTTGGTAAAGATGAGCTTTAAAATGATAACTTCAAAGTTGTTGGCAGAATTTAGGACAATCTAGATATTATACATCTCTATTTGAATAGACTCTAATAACAGTTAGCTGTTAGTAATGCTCCAGGGGTTGGCTTTCCATGGCACGTTGCACCCAAGGAAGTGTCCCGCGGGGCCTTCCACCCTAACGCACAATATGGTATCTCGGCCTGGGCAACTTTGGTGACAAGTCAGAAAGCGGACTTCAGTATCCCAGCAGGTAAGGCGTTCGACTGGTAAGCGAGCTCCTAAACAAGGCTAAAAAAGAAACGTGACTGTCCCTGCGATACATTTATGTCCCCCACACTCGACTGCATTAGTAACTAAAGTCTCCGCACCATGATTAAGAGCTCGTCTTAGCGTGGAGTAATATATTGGACAAATAACAATACCGCCTAGCTCACAAAACAATTATTAAGTGTGCTAAGAGATGAACTAGGAACTGTTTCATGAAGTTTCGGTGAATACCGACGGCGATCCACCTCGGAAACTTTTACAATATTGATGAGAGTTTTATAACATACAACTCGGGCTCTGAATGCATTATTAGATACGGCCAGAGTCTCTTTTTCCTGGCCGAGCACGAGGTGAGACATCACCTGACCTTAGGGCTGCCATTTGGCGGCTTTCTCTACAATATTTAGATGCCTTTACTTTCTTTTAGATGAATTAAGCATCTCTACATTCTGATCTCGTGTGCTAACTTCGCACGACCCTGTTGATTGGCTCCTGATTTACTACTTGCCACCAGTTTGATTTCAAACATCAATTTATATTTATCATTATCAATTCGCTAACTTTCCTGTTTTATTCTTTTAAACACACACTTGATTAGCATGTAAGCACCAGAGCGCAAAAATGGCGAATTGTAAATTAGAAATCGGAGTTAGATTTTAAATTCGAAGTGCTACTGGAGATTACAATTAGTAATGAGTAACCAAATCCTTTAATCATCAAATGTTAATCACAAATCAAATATTGATTGAACTTTACTTACTAAGCTTTGTCCACACTTGAATAACCAAGCTTGTCGTGACTTGTGGTGAATTATACAAGAGTCAAGATAGAAAAATAAAAAAATATATAAAAAGTCACTTTATTATATGATATGATAGTCCATTTAGAGAAATTGATAGTACCACATTAAATCGTTTTTATTCTTTAAGTAATAGCACTAAATCCTAGAATTTAGAATTGGCATGATTTCTCGAGTACAGGGGCTGGGAGGGAGAGTTCAGTACGTAGAATTCCTTCGCAGATATATATAGTAAAGATATCTAGTCTCGGAGCTCAAGCAGCCATTCTATTGGCACTCAGATCAGTACTGCTCTCCTGACGAGTGTAGTAAAGAGGTATTATTTAGGTGGGAAGCTTAAGGAGATATATGTTTGATCTGGGAGATTAGGAGCCAGCTGAATTGCTGAGGCAATTACTGGAAAGCCCACGCCTGATAGGGCGAGAAGGCTGATAAGCTACATATTAGAAATTGTTGGTTTAGTTCGTTTCTTGTATATAGCAAACGATTAAGTCGGGAGTGGGATAAAATAGAAGAGCGATAAAGGATGATTAATTGTGGGATGCTTAATAAAAGGGAATAATAAAATGCAAATAGTAAAAGTTTATAACAGACCTTTAGGCACGTTTTGTTTATTTTTATTTAACAATAAATTACAGAGTCTTCTGTTTTCCCTTTCATTTTGTATGCCCTTTACCATGCCAAGAACTTGAAAATTTTGCCAGGTATCAAATCAAGACATACTATAACTTTTAGTAGACTTCAGTGGGGGCAGAGCCTGCGAGCCTGCCATCTGTCCAATCAAAATTTACACCAAATTCACAATACCAATACAAATGACCTCTGTTAACAATAGTTTATAAACCCTTAACTAAGTACGTGTCGGTACTATCTTAGCTTCTGTCAGTGCTTTATTACAGTTTTTTAGAAGCTAGGTGACAATATACTTTGTTGCTTAAGTGCGGTCATAGAGATAGCTATAACCCGCTAGCCATATTTAATAACCGTTGTTATAACATTTTAAATGGTTTAGAGAGACTATATTGTAATTTCTAGATTTTACTTGCCAATGCTATACAATATTTTAAAGGAGCATTAATGAAATAAATCCCCAATCTTTTCAAAGTTTTCGACACTTTTTCTCATATCTTGTTAATAGACTGAAACGTATAAAAGGCTGCTTGTGCAAACATCTAGGTTGGGCTCCTACATTTAATCATGAAATTAGGTGTGGACTCCTTTTACACGACCATCAGAACAAAGAAAAGGAGTAAATCTGGCTGGCTCTTGAGAGTTGATTGTCAAACTATCAAATGTAGAGCTGTATTGTAATAATCATTGGCTAATCCTACCCTGGAACACAAATGTGCTTAATTTAAGTTTTTGTTAGCTTATGTCAGTCTATAGATCGGTAAAGGTTTTGAGGCTCCCTTCTAGCTATATATGTTAGAAGTGTTTGAATCTCTTTTACTATAATAAATTAATTGGCAAGTGCGTGGCCCCTATAACGCTTTATGTTCGCCAAATATATCACCAGCAAGTCTCACAGAAATAAGTCCGTGGTTATACAAATCAATTTCTGTATAGCAAATAGTATTAAGTTCAAGAATTAGAGAAAAGTACACTGTTCAGAAAAGCTTGTTTTTATATTAGAAAGAGAAAAAGGTAACGCCCCCTTCTTTCCTCACTCGTCATCTAGCCGGTACTTCACGTTACAGCCTCCTTATATATTAGAAATATGCTCTGAAGAATTTGTGATCTCGTTTATCGTTTATAGATAAAGATCCTTTTTAAAGCTATTAAATATAAGTTTGAGATGCAGATATAACCTAATAACCAGCTATTTTAAGAAAAGCCTACTTTGCAGTCTGGCGGAAGAAGGACTCTTCTGGTAGATTACTACTCACCACCCTCAACCGTTAACCATGGAGTCAATTAATCAGAGAAGTTTCCGATTCAATTTCTCTATAATCTATAACTTTCAAATTTGAACCTGATTATACAGTACCTGCAGATGCTTACAAAAGAATTAGTAATATAAATCCTTTCACTCACAGCTGCCTATTACGCACTTAATTTGATAGATTGTGGGGTGAGGAAGGCTTATCAGCTTAGGGAAGCAGTAAGATATTAGCCATAGGCAGAAAACAGCTGGACCGGCAATACTAGTATTAGAATAATAGCTTAAAATGGGTTATTCTACCCTAGAAGACAACGCCAAGTTTGAAATAGAAGTGTCGCCAAAATGTGTTGCTAAGTAAACAGATCAGACAGAATCTATAGTAAAATTATAATGTTGCTATAAATGGACCTATTATAACAGCATCAATTTGGCCCTTTTCCAGCAGCTACGCGCCACTGAAAAGATTATAAGTATAGACATATGGTCACGTGCTGGGTTTTTTATTGTTTGATTTATACACACAATACGCCGGGCGGTTTAGTATTTGTAAAATATGCAAGATAGAGAATGACTATATAGGGACCGATCACTTGTTATATTCGCATATTATCAGGTAGGTGAAAAGTCTATATGTAACCTCAAATTCAATGTTGGCAATTGCAATTATAAAACTAAATCGTCTTAAGGTCAATCAATTTCCTACAAATCATTTGTTGACCAGTGTTATATCTCTTCATAGTTTTAGCCTGACCACTAAGGTAGAATAAGGGTATAGTATATTATGTCAGATAACGATTTCTTTTTCAAATATTTATAGCACTTATGATACCTTTTATAAATGTGGCGCAACAATTGAGAGTTGACAATTAGATATTTCCCGGCGTGCAAAGAAGGTATAGAAAGATCTTTCTATACACAAAGTGATGCTTGTTAGACTAACCAAAGAAAATAAGAACTTTATATTTAAATAATTCTACTTCTAACATAATATTGTCAAGATGTTTTATCAAGTATTCTTAGTACTGTTCTTGTCGATCTTTATTAGTGTTGGTGGCGGTAATTTGCTTCAAAGGAGGAACTTTGACCTTGAGGAGTAACATTTTTATATTCTGTATCCTGTTTCAATCTCTAAGTTGACGAATTTTAATTCTAGGGGGACTAATAGGCAATACATACCCTCTTGATGAGGATGAGGTAGACAAGCTGGAGCTCGCAAATCTGAAAAAAATACGAATCATATTTGGCAAAGCACATATCTAAGTCTGGTTATACTCTCGAAACAGCAGCCAGAAGAAAGGAATGGGGCTTACTCTAATTTATTCTCGCCTTGGCTCTCTATAGAAGTCTTTCAATAGGTAATCCCAAAGTTGGGATTTAACTGACAAGACCAAAGGAGTGATCTTTCTGAGACACAAAGAAAGTAATAAACTAGAGCCCGTGCTCTGCCTTCAGTCAAAACCACCTAAATCACCAAGGGATTTGTATCTAGGTACTTTAAATCGTTTTGATGAATTGTGACAACACACGAGTCGACGGCTCCGGAACTTCATTTGACTATATTCTTCACTTCAACCTGATTTTCTAAATACCTTAAGCTAATGAACATGGTTCATGCCGCAGCTGTTTCCCGCTCACCGATTATATATATGGGCGTATGAAAAGGCTCTTCGTGAAGAGTGTAGGTATACTAGGTACCAACCTGTGCGCTCCTATGGCACTAACAACGTCTTGATTGGTTCTAATTTGACACATTAGTACTAGAACTGCGGTCGGACTGCTGAAGATCGATTCAAATCACCTCTCTTTAACGGTGATGATTCTAGTATAAGTGGCAACGGCTTGCGGAGTATTTATTCAGGAGTACATACAACGGGCTCTACAAAACCATACGATATTTTTCCATCGGCTGGTGCTGGCGGATGTGTAATCGCAGGGCCGTTCAAAGAGTCAGCTACACAACACCCGAATCATATTTATAAAGCTTAAATTTTGCAGTATAGTCGTCAGTCTAGGAACATTTGGAAAATTGTTTCGGACATCCCAAATTACCCTCGTTCAGATAGCTTCGGCTCCAACCCTCAATGCCTACGACGTGAGGTGAATAAATATGCTGCCGCTGTGACTTCCGCCAACTATACTTACGCTCTTATTGTACAATATAGTAAAATAGACAATCACCAGCAAGTCATGTTAGGTACGCCAGCGAAGAATACTGGGCTATGTATATGGGAGAGCACTGTACAATAGGTGGTGATCCTGGAGGGGTTAGTTATGTTCAGGTTGTTATAACGATTCTCAAGTTTTTGCTTTTAGATGTGATTTCCTAACGACTTCATAAAGGATTTTTATGCATCACCAGATGACCCAACTTTTTATATGCATCATGGTATGATCGGAAATATTTGGTGGATTTGGCAAATGCAAGACCCTGAGAACTGCATAAGTGTACTTCCTGGAGATCAACCCGCTGACAATACTGCTAATCTTAAGTGGGTGGGGGGGGGGGCTGCCAAAGCAGCAAAGACAAAGCAGCAAAGACATGGTATATAACGAACAACGCTAGAGGCAACGGCGGATAATTCTGTTATATCTATGCCCAGTCTATTTCTGGATTAACATTTGCTAAGCTTAAAATATTTATCTGCTTATACTTAATGCTCCATGCTTTAATATTCATATCGACGTGCAATATTGCTGTTATCTCTACTATTAATTTCAAGTTTGTACTAAGGGCAGGTTTCACGTGACCCAGGTCTCTTAGAATAACAAATTTATCTATAATCACAGAACGATTTCAGGATTTTTTTTTTTAGGCCACATCTATGTAATCTAAGTTTACTAGCATAATCATATAGTATAGTCATTTTTCCTATACTATACACTCTTATTCAAGCCTCCTTGATTCTGACAAAGCAACCGTTATAAGCGAAAAGTGGTGACGTCTATAACCTGGTTCTATCAATGTGGTGCCGTCGGGCCCTAGGCTTCTTTAGGATTACGGTAGACTATTTTTCCTTGACAGCACAATTCTATCATTTGCCTTAATAAAACAAGTCTCTGATTATTTGTTAAGACTTCTCTCTGTTCATCGATGACCTGTGGACTCTGTTAGTAATCAATCATTATGGCTTATCTTCTACCTATCTTCAAGGCGGTTAGCATAATATTCGCGGTATCTGCTGTGGCCACTGGCTCACAAGCTGTTTTAGACCCGATTGGCTTTTCAGAGGGGTTTGGGCTAGTTCTGGTCCCAGAAACATCAGATTCTGTAAAGTCTCTTTTAAACAATAAAGACGCAATTAGGTCTGGAACAACGGCAACATTGCATAATCATCGCCACCTGGCAATGTCGTATATCTCGCTTATGGGAGTCCGACAGCTCGCAACGGGAATCATCCTCCTCACCTTCGCATATCAAAACAAATGGGCAGAGATAGCCATTATCCTAGCCGTTATCGGCGTAGTTGTCGCTGGTACAGATGGACTATACCTCTCACGCGCCGGTAATTGGGAACTTGGACTATTTCATGCTATTCCAGGTGTACTTATTGCTGCTCTTGCTGCTGTTGCTTATAAAGTCATTCACTTGAATACTTAAGCTGGGAAGAGTTGTTAAACTAAGTAGTGATTTAAACACAACGCTGGGCACTTGTAGGAAGATAGCTTATATTATGCGAACTTTCTTGATTAGAATAATTCAAGTTTTCAGGTTCCAAGCAAATTTTATAGATGTAGATATTATAGTTGTTTAATTAAGATTAAAGTTTGGATAGATAGCAATTAAGTATTGCCCTTGTTAGGAAAGTAGGCAAAGAGTATTTTGCGATTTTAAACATGCTAGCAAAACTATATTATTTAATATATATATTCACACTTTTGTTTTTCTTAGTTTTAAGGTTTGTCTTCACCTTATTATATCACTGGCTAAAAGCTAGCGCCTTTTAATACAAGTACATATAAGTACAAAGCTTTATAGTAGAGAAAAACAGTCTAGTAATACTATATAAATTAGCGGCAATTGATATATTGTGACATAGAATTGGACTCTGGATGCCTTAGGCACTGACAGAGTCTCCTTTTTCTTGCCGAGGGTCACGTGGTTTGAAACATGACCTGGAACTAGAGCCCTTGGCAGGCCTCTCTACTGTATTTAGATATCTTCACTTTTTTCTAGATGAACCAAGCGTCTTTACACCTTGATCTTGTGTACTGACTTCGCTCAACCCTGTCGATTAGCTCCTGATTCACTACACGCCACATAATATCATCTCATCCCGTCACGTGGTGACGGTACTATGATAAAAGCAATAAGAATTAGAAAATAAGAATAATATTAACAGCAAAGATTAAATATTTATAGATTTATAACAGCTGACATGGAATAGGTCACGTATGTAAGCATTAGACATGGAATATAAGAAAAAGCGGATGATTTACCTATATACATAATTAAGAAATATACCCTTTATACGTCACGTGGTGACCGTGACTGTACTCTAGCAGATATAAAATAGTTCTAATTAAAAGTTAGTAATTATTATTTGTCTCCTCTTAAAACAAATTCCTATAAATAGATCAACCTTGTCCATGCATATTACTGAAATATATACCTAAATACTGTGATTCAGGCTGCTGAAGTCAGATGGTTTGTTATTATTTTATACAGCCTTAACCGCTTGCTAAATTATAATATACATGTTTTATATGTTAGAGATAAGAATTGTGGTCTTTGTAGTTCTAGCTGCACTTTTTCTCTAGATGACTTCTTTTTAGAAGATGATTGCCTGCCTTCTAAAAGCAGGCTGCTTCCAAATCAGGATTGATAGATAAAGAATCTTTTACTATTAGGCTATATAGGCCAAAGAGACGTAATGTTCAGATTCGGAAACCAGGATGCCTCTTCTACTTTTAATACTAAGAGGGAAGGTCCAGGCAAGTCACGGGCACTGACAACAAATGATTCCGAACACGCTTTTCTTATACCTACTCTGATTAGATAATTATTATATGATCCCTTTATATGCGATTAATCGAACTATATTGTTAGTTTAGTATAAAAGCTGTCTTAGTTATAATACTAAAAGTACTAACTATTAAGATCCTAAAAGATGTTATATAGCAGAAGTCATTAAACCAGCCGGATAGTATACCAACAGCATACAGCATAAAAAGACCTTTCAAACCAAAAAGCTTGATTATGTCAGACGGCCAAACCTTAGAGAGTTGATCATCCCGCTTTGTGTATATTTAACCTCGTCTATCTGTGTGTCGTGACGACTAAAAAGAAACTAGGATAGAATTGCTACTGTTAAAGTTACAGAATTCTGCTAAAGCTAAAAGATTGCAAAGCTTTGATAGGTGTAAGTAAATACGCAAGAGTTAGTATTCATCAGCTAATAAGCTACTTGAGCTGTATTTTGAGTCGGACTTGGATTAGAAAACTCCTAGTATGGCTGTTGAGAAAGATACAAAGGACTAAAGGTTTAATAAAATATTCTCTTTTACACCTGGTTTAAATAAGACCGCATCTTTTAATACTTCTTATATTAAAGCTTGCTATTGTTAATATGTTCGGCTATTAAATTTTATTGCTAAGCTTCTTATGTCTGCTCTTACCCTGCCTTAACTTATCTATCTTAAGATTTTCTATCCAAATGTTAACTTGAACATAGAGGGGTAAATAATAATATGGTCCTGCAAGAATCTTTAATTTGATGTTTCTTTCCTAACAGACAGTTTTTTGACGGCCGCATTTACCAAGCATTCTAAGAAAGGGAAGTAGAATGAATTTATAACTTATGTTTCTTAAAAAATTCATTTAGAACAATGCTATTTATTAATGCTTCAATGCCAAGTGAATTTTCTTGGGGCTTTCCTATTTAGAGTTTACAAGAAACGTTAATTAAAAGTCATAATAAGGTTTATTCTTTACTAAGTAGGAGATATAAACTTTAAGTTTTAGAGACTTATATTACATAACCTATGGCTTTCCTTCTACTTTGAGATTTATTTATACCTAAATTCACCGCAAATGTAGATAATTGCGCTTCTGTAGTTTGAATTAAAAAAATTCATTTTCAAGTTCATTAATTTTATAGGTAACAACGAAGTTGTAAAGCTTAGCTAAGATATCGATAGCATATTTTAATATATTTTATAAAGATAATTAAGTTGGTTCTTAAACTGTAGTCATCGAAGTTTAATTTGATAGGTTAGACAAATAATATCTGTTAATTAATACGGATCTGCAACCGCCGTGTTAAACGGCGGCAAAGTAGCTTTATTAGCCCTTTCTACACAACCGAAGGAGGAGAAGACGTTTGCTATTTTTTAGTTATACTTAAAGTCTAGAATGCCCACTTTCTAGAGTGAAAGCATGAAACATAGAATTTCCCTAATGTGTTTTTCCTAAAAATGTATTCGGTTAAGGACCTCTCTGATAATGGATACCGATTTTTTATTTTCAGCATTGTCACACCCATTATAGCTGCTGCAGCTGTATTTTTACGGTTAGGAAGTCGAAAATTTATAACAAAATCATTTGGCTTCGACGACTGGCTGCTTTTACTAAGCTTGGTAGGCTTTATTATGTCAATTTTATAATCACTTACTAATAGTGCCAGGCGTTGTTCATAGGTGCTTCTATTAGCAATGCTATGATGGCTCTCTATGGCTTTGCACGCCATGAGGCGAGCATAGACCCAGCTTACTTAACTATTATACTAAAGGTAGAATCTTCGCGATTTATATCCGTATCAAATACAATGCTAATTTGATACTAGTGTATGTACATCGGAGGAATTTTCACCTATACATGCATAATAGCTTTACGACTTTCGCTTTGCCTACTCTTCCTTCGCATAACTACAGTTTTATGGCAACGATGGAGTCTTTACGGTGTTGCGATTGTTACTACTTTTATCAACTCTATAAACCTTTTTCGACTAAATATCTTCTATTGCTACCCTGTTCAATACTACTGGGAAGAAAGTCTTGATTACCCAGCCAGCGCCTGTGTTTCAGCTACTACAGAGGACAGGCTATTTTATGCTCAATATTCAATTTCAATTGCTGCAGATTGGGCTACAAGTTTTCTTCCTCTATTCATTCTTAAGAATTCAAAAATGAGTACAAAAGCGAAAGTACTTACTTGTTGTCTTCTTGGATTAGGCATATTTGCAAGTGGTGCTAGTTTTGCAGTAGTTATACTAAGCAAGGCGCATGATACTAGCATCGACTATTTTTATAACTCTTATCCGATATTTGTATCTCAAATGTCTGAGCCATTTATTGGCATGATTGCTGCGTCTCTTGCCACATATCGGCCACTTTTACGGTCAGTTGGAACTTTGATAGGTTCATCTCACAGTGCAAGAGAATCGCACAACATACAAAGACCTGATGTCAGCTTAATAAAAGTAGGGTTTAGAAAATTTTAGAGTCTCTGATAGTGGAGTAATCTAAAACATGATAATATGATAATGTGCTCTAAATGCATGAGGGAGGGGTAAACAACAAATAGAGGCTATGACTCTAGACGCCCAATTTAAAAAGCCGATTTCTACTCATGGTTACATGTGCTGTGCTAGACTCAGAATTTTGGCTTCTGGTAAAACCAATTTCTAGCAGCCAAAGACAAAAGAGATTGGAATATAAATCCAAAACTGTTAGAGAAAATGTGAGTCTGTCTGATTAAGTATTTCTTTGCAATATTTATCTGACATGTCTTTAGTCGTCTATTATTATCTTTATAAGCCAGTTAACAATCAGGCTATCAAACACCTACTTGCTGAATTGATAGAGTGAGTTGCTCACTAGTAGAACACAATTGGAAGCCTTCAAAATGCCTAAGGTAGAACGAGAAAACTCAGAGGGTGGCGTTATCACTGAAATATTCTATAGTAAGAAGCATGCTTTTTAGGTCCCTAAACCGCAGCGATTCTGAATATGTTAGTAAGGGATCAAGGTAGAAATTATAGTCCTTGCTTCTTATTTCTATTATAATATCTGTTGGTGTTGTTTATTTAAGTACACTGCTAAAATCATTATTGAATGCTAAAAGATTAATTATAATATGAAAAATTTTTACTAAACATGAGTTCTTTTATTAAAGATGAATGTTCTATTTAGTAAATATTTAGAAGATTATTATATAAAGAATAGAAGCCTTAGAATCGATACTCTAATTATCACAGAAGGTATTAAATGTCCCTCTGATGTCCCTATTATTCTCCTACATATAGAGTACCCTATCGCGCTCCTAGCAAATTACCTATTATAAAAGTAGTTCTAAATAACACCAACCCTCCGCCGTCAAACCTAATCCATAGGTTTGATTATCCACATCCCATTGTCAAGGACCTACTGTTATGATGTGAGAAGGAGAAGTGGCATCCTAATGGTAGATGGTGGAAAGGGGGCATTGAATTATAGTCTGGAGAAAGAAGGTCTCTATAGTGGAGGAGTTATCTAAAGTATCAATCAGTCGGTGACTCAGGCCACAACACCTACCTGTTCTCCAAACCATATTGAACAAGCCGCAAGTACTAGGGTATTTTCCTTGTCCACAGCCTACTGTATCCGTGTTTACCTCCTGTCAAGGACCTAGACTCACGATGAAGGCGGAGGAGAGGTTCCTGTGCATAAAATGTGAAATAAGGTTCTTGGTTTGATAAAGTCTGGGGAAGGAAGCTCTCTATACGGGAGAGGTCTAAGTATACTAGCTAATGAGGGTGTGGCCTCAGGCCACAACACCTCCCGAGTACACCCTTTACCAAATCAGCATTTATCCTTTCTTACATTCATCAAAACTTCGTTTCCAAGGCTTGAAATCGAATGCATTCAGAAGCAGACTTATCCCTCAAAGCTTGGGCGTATTATTAAAGATTAGAGGATAGAAAGGTTGAGTTGAAAATTGTAATTGTATTTAATAAAGATTATATTAGAGAACAAATCAAAAAAGACCTGAATAAAGGTTTACAATAGCTATGAAAATCTACTAAAATCTTAATTAAATAATTTATTATTAAGAAAAGTGCTAGGGAAAGTCATATGCTTACGATGCTAGTAATTAATTTGAGGCTGAAATATCGCTTTTTAACATCAGGGCTGATCAGGTACAGAAATATCTAACGGGAGTCCATATGGTATCCGGTGATTTTACGGTGAGTCTACGATATATGTATAGCAAGATGGAGCTTTCTAGTAAGAAGGGTAGAGATTGGTCTGTTAATTACAACTAGTACACGTATTAGTAACTGAGTGTCACGGTACTGTCAGGACCACGTGACGTGGGGAGGGAGATATCTCTCAGCAGTAGATACTTAGTTTAATAGCCAGCTTTTTCACACTCCATTAAGTGCTTCAAGTGGATTACGCACTTATTCCTGACGTAGTGTTACACTGAGTCTGATTATTCTGTCACTGAATATTACAAAAATCAACATAGATTTATTCTATATATAGTAATCTACTATCTAATGTTTGCTATTGCTATATTTGACTTCTACTATTGTACATTTTATATTCTAGACTAAACTAATTAGGTAATTGCTTAGGCTAGAATTCTAAAGCATAGAAGTATATAATACAGATAGTTTGATTGTCAATTCTTTCTGTAACAAATAAAAGTAATGCCTTACAAATTATGTTTCCAGATTTAGCTTTAGCAGTTACAGCGTATTTAACATATATGTAAGAGAATTCACGCAGATGTACAATCTGCGTTTGGCTTCTAAAGCATGCTATCAGATTTATTCGGTAGTACAGCCCTGGATCAGTCTACTCTATCTCAGCCGGAAAATCTTTATTCCAAGCGGATCAATGTAACACTGGCCCGGGAATGAGTGCTGAAAGCACGTAACGTACTTATGGAAGTGTGGAAAAAGCTAGAGAACAAACTATGTATCTAATACTAGGTGATATCTCCCTCTCACATCACGTGGTGATGGTACTGACGGTACTGTGACAATCAAGGACTTTGCGTTTAGTGAGTGTAAAGTTAATAAGTGATATACACAAAATGACTGATGAAATACACCAAAAATAACAATTACAAGTATACCGCTATACATATTCGGGAGCTTAAGCAGCCTAGATGATAATAGAATGATATAAATCAAAGTTTACTAAGCTTTTCTTCCTACCAAACCTCCAGCAATCGTTTCGGTTAAACTTCCAATACTTATTGTCTTTCCCAACAGCTCTAAGAACGGCACGTCAATCCTAAAAACTTGGAAAATGAATATCCTAAACTCAGCAGCTAACATGCTATCCATCCCAAACTCAGCCAATTTAGTTGTTGTCCCAAGCTTGTCCGCAGGAAGAAGTAACAAATTTCGTATCTTCTCCACTACGATACTTTGTACAGCTTTTGACAGCAGATTCATATTCCCGGAGCTGATTGCATTTGCGATTTGACTAGGAAGCTTACCTTGCGAGTTTAGTTCGCCTAAAGTTGTCGTATTTGCAGCTTCATCGGCCAGTGCAGATGTAATTATACTCGCTCGTGGATCGTCGAGAACATGGCTTTTGCCCTCAAAACCTCTTTTTCTCTGTCTTTTGAGTCCAAGGATTTCAAGTCCAGTCAGAATATGGGCATCCCGAAAGTGGTGATCGCCTTCATCCAATGACTTTTCCTCTTTTCTGTCGCGCTCGTTGCAAAGCGCAATATCAACGATTTGCAGAAGCTCTGCTTCATTTATCGGGTGAATACCCTTTCTTAGAAGAAGAGCCTCAATATGGGGATGTTCGGCTAGATATCCAACCTCAGTTACCATACCCAAACCCAATGATAAGGCGGGAAGTCCTAAACTGCGCCGGTGGCGAGCAAAAGCGTCTTGGAAGCTGTTTGCGGCGCAATAGTTGCTTTCGGTTGCCGTTCCTACAGTTCCAGATATTGATGATATTAAGAGAAAAAAATCAAGTTGTTTGTCATATCCTTGGAGGGCGTTGTGAAGATTCCACGTCCCGTGAACTTTGGGGTCAATGCTTTGGTGCCAACTTGAGTTAGACATGCTATCAAAAATAGCCTCCTGATTTTTTCCAAATAAGTTAGCTATTATTGAAAGTTGGAGTTTTGAACATACATCAAGACCCATTGCTGCATGAATTGTGCCACCGATAGGAGGTGACACTTTTGAAACTGCTTTTGAAATGTCTGATAGATTAGTAATATTGCCTTTCACAACCTCTACAACGGCGCCACTATCCCGAAGTTCCTCAACTAAGATCCGTGCTGCTTCTTTTTGATGGCCTGATCTACCAAAAAAGATAAACCGTCGCGCACCTCTTGTCATCATCCATTTTGATAGACTTCTTCCTACACCCCCTAAGCAGCCTATCAAAAGGTAACTTTTTTCCGGAGAGAAATTGTATCTATATGTTTGGCCAACAATCTGAATACTTAGTCTAGCTTTGAGAAACGTCAAGCCTTTAAACTTACCTTGATACAAGATCCTGGATCTTCTAATGACACTACTACTTTCCCCACGCGAGTTTTCAAAGCAAAGTATCGATAAGCTTGTATGAGCTCTGATACATCAAAGACTTTGAGCGGCGAAACAGTCTTGATTTTACCGTTTCTGAATAGTTCAACGCTCTCATATAAGAGACTGCTCCACTTCAGCAAGTTGATGTGCGAAGGATAGAAATCATCATAACATACCTTTTCCATGTAAGATTGTAAATCTTTGTAGAGGAGTGGTACAAACTAGAAAGGTCAAAAGCAGTAAAGGTAACACCTTTAAGAAACATTTCCATATCGAGCTTGCTGCCCTCGATGATATCTCTTTTCCCAACCTCAACGAAACGGCCGAATTCTGCACAAAGGCGCCAACTATCATGCAATAAAGCTCCCGATAAAGAATTCAGAATCACATTTATACCTTTGCCCGCCGTTAAATTCAAAATCGCCGGCAGAAATTCCGAGTCTCGGGAACTAAAAATATGATCAGCCTTCAATCCAAAATTATCTACCAAGTATGCCTTCTTCGCATTGTTCCCAACGGTGGCGAAAATCTTTACTCATTAGTACAGTACAACAAAAAAAAGATGTGTCAAGGATTTCTGACCTCTGCTCCACATATATTCGCAATTTGAATTGCAGCAATGCCTAAGCCACCAGCGGCGGAATGAATCAAAACACTCTACAGCGTGTCAACATATATGCTATTATACAGTACAAGAGTAGCTTTCATTACACTCACCTCGCCTCGTTGAAGATTCGCTCGATGACGAAGAGCATATAGCGCTGTTGAGTACACCAAAGGTATTGTCGCCATAGTCTGTGAATTGGTAAATGAACTACTCTATAGATTCAAACTTACTGAGAACCCTTCAGTTTGAGATAGCTTGCAGCATGCCCACTCAGGAACATATTCATAAGTCCGAAAATGATTTGGTGCCATTGCTAGTACTCTGTCTCCCACTTTGAAGTCGGAAACTGTTGCACCGATTCGTGTTATTATACCGCTGAACTCTAGGGCTGAAGTTCCATCTTTTGTATCAATTTGATTTCCTAAAACATAAAGATCCTGAATATGAATTAGTTGGCCTGCGCCATTCTGTGATTTATAAGATATAAGAACCTTGGCATTGATTCCTATGCTTTTAACATGAACCTCAACATGATCCTGGGTTAAAACCTCGGTTCTATGTTCCTTGATAAACTCGATGGTATTAATTTGGCCTGAATACTTCATTGACAATCTGCATCTTCCAGCTTCTCTAAGTGAAATTTCATTACTGTCTGAAGAAATACTGTCACTAAAGGTTTTGTTCAGGATTGTATCAGGATAAAAGCGGCTAATATAAAGCAGTCCATCTTGCTGGAAGAATTCGTAGTCTTTTTTTGAATCGTCGTGGGAACGTTCTAGCAGTGTGATTAAGTTTTCTTTGGCGGCCATAAGCTCATCCTTGGTATTTTCGATATCGAACACTATGAATCTCAGGGAAGGCTGCTCAAGCATCAACGCTCTTGACAACCCGAGTACTAAAGAGAGACTTGGGTTGCCGGCTTTATATAGATTACCTCCAGTAATCCAAAGAAAGGTTGAAGCATTATTCGTAAGTATCTTAATCTGTTTCAAGTCTTCTGGCTTACTATTCATAAGCAATGGCGTGTAAAGCTCAATTGTCGAGATGACTATCGATTGAGGTTTGATAATAGATGCAGAGACTTCTGATAAAGCAACCCTTGCTACATTTTGTCCAGTAAATATTGATAACCTCGCTTGCAAATCAATACTAAACTCATTATCACGATGTTTTTCAACCTAGCTCTCTGTAAGTTTGAATGCGAGGAGATAGGGAAGGGGCAGCCTACAAGCACAATCGCAGGTACAGCGCTCCATTCAATATAGCGCATGGGGACAATGAACTTAGCAAAGTTAATGACAATGTTTGATACCTTCGAACGGATAGAAAGAACAGAAAATCTTGCTGGATCAAGGTTGATTATCTTTTCGTTGGACATAAAAAGAAGACTTCCAGGTTGGGTAAGATGCATGGCTACCGCTTCTATCTTAAATTCTTGAGACGTTACCTTGTTATTTGAATTAGCTTTTTAGATATTTAGATTATCGGAGCCAAGTCAAGGGCTCGAGTGTAATCAAAAACATACCCAAGGCATTAAAATCACATTGTGAAGAGCTTTTTCTGGTGTTGAGGACTTATTCGTGGCGTCAACTGATTCATCAGTAATAGTAATGCAATTGCCTGATTCACTGAAGGTTCCTCGGGCGTAATTTTGAAACCGTTTGAAGGTTCCCTCTGCACCGAGAACTTTCAGAAAGTGAGCAGAGATATCGGGTTGGTTGGAACCAAGATCTAGAAATCGCAATTGAGTGTTCTCATGAGCGATCAGATCGATAAGCTGGCCGAATATTCGTATTTCGTCACCCAAAGTGTCATTGCTACGTGAATTCGAAAATCGATCCATATATTTGGTAAGGCTATTAGCATCTTTTGGAGTCAAACTTGAAGTGTCCGGTTTCCATTCGACTCTAAGCATTGGACTCCTTCCGTCAAACTTGTCATATACAGCAGTATCTTGGTACACAATCTCACGAACATCTCTCAACTGCATAAGGGTGTTTCCCCGCGAGCTGAGAAGGTCCGCATGATTTATTGTCGGTCCAAAACCTACAGATTCAGAGGTGGCATTAACACGACAAAGTTCTGACATTGTCGGAAGGTTGGCTTGTTCAAGCCTTGCATAACCTATTGAAACAGGAACTCTCCCCAAAAGATTTCGAGTTTGGCCTGCACAGCTAGCAAGGATGGTTGCCTGGAACATTGAGTCAATAGTAATTGGGTGTATTAAATACCTAGAGCAAAAGTGACCTGGCAAGGCACCTTTGAAGTCATAGGCAAGCTGTGTTTTGATCGTTGCCAGACGTTGTTTCCGGGCTTGGTCAGCCAAAATGTCAACCATAGATCGAAACTTGGGGCCAAAATTCAAACCTTGAGCGGCAAAACTCTCATACCAAGCCTGACATGAATGATGTTCCATTTCCTGAGAGGGCAGAACGGACAGGCTATCTACGAAAGAATTGTACTTGTCAAGTCGGATGAGCCCATTTGCATGAGTAGTTGAGGTACTTCCAGCAAAGGAGGAGATGATGAATTCCAGCCATAATCCAGGTATGACCGAATCTATTGCGCTATCAGGGGATCTTATTTCAGTAAAGATCTCTGCGCCTCCTTTTTCGTCAGAGAGATTCAAAACTGATTTAATTTTAACTTGGCGCAATTCAACTGCAGAATATAGGACAGAGAAATCATGGTGGACTTGAAATAATGCTTCCACTGCCATCGCAATATAACAGGCACCAGGAAAGACTATATTGGATCCCAGCTTGTGATCCTCGAGCCACAATACGTCTTTAATTCTGAGAAAGTTTCTAAATAGTGCAGTGTGACCGCTGCCACCAGATACTTTTGAACCAAGCAAGTCATGTCTTGGATACTCTCGCGAACGGTATTCGATACTTGATCTAGGCTCATGGAAAAACGGAGTGGTGTAATTCCAGTGGTATCTGGGCAAATCATACAAAACCTCCGCTTTGTAGGCAGAATGGGCTCTTGAATGGGTCAATGGCATATTTACTGAGATATCGTTAACCTTCTCAAATTCGATGTCATGTCCATAGTTGAAAAGTGTTCCAATAAGGCCGAGTATGTCTGAAACAGAATCTCCACCTCGTGAGATTGTGGGAGCATATGGTGCGGATGGTTCAGCAAGATCCAATGAATTCCGAATCTGCTTGATAGGGAGCGCCAAAGCGCCGTGCGGTCCTATTTCAATAAACTGAACCTTTGAAGCAATCATCAATTTAGAAGCAGCGTCACTAAACAATACCGGCGACGTTAAATTTCTAAGCCAATAGGCAGGAGACCTTGTCGTTTGAGGACCTATCTCGCAAACATCTACTGACGAGACCATAGGCGTGAAAGAAGTGGTATCGCATGCAGAGGACGCAGTAGGAGAAAGAAAAGTAAGCAAATTTTTATACTCTTGAGCGACAACTTCCATATGGTGTGAGTGGTATGCTTTTTGGTCTGTTCTGAGAATACGAGCAAAGACTCCATTATCCTGCATAGATTTTTCGATCTGAGTGATGGATTCCTGGTCTCCACTGAGAGTGACGCTTTCGGGTGAATTAATGCAAGCAACTCGTATGTGCCCTTCTAACTTGAGCTCGGAAATGGTGTGATTGGCTTCATCGGGACTAAGTGCAACAGCGATCATGGCACCTCTTCGAGTGGATCTAGAGACTACTAAGCCCCGATAATATGCGACATAGATAGCTTCCGAGGCAGTCAAATGCCCAGCTGCAAAAGCTGCAGCTATTTCCCCTATCATTGATCTCATGTCAGCTCGGAAGTCAGCTAACTGTCTGAAAAATTACCAGATGAGTGTCCGAGAACGACTTGTGGTTTAATATTCCAATCTCTCAAGAGAATTACTAGTGCAATTTGCAATGCAGTATTCGCTGGTTGCGAGTGTGAAGCCAGATGTATGGTTTCCAGTGCTCCCGAGTCCTGCATAAGGTCTTCTCGTGAAGGGATTGTCAGCTATTTTCAGTCTTCCTACATAAAACAAACCTGGTAAGCTCACCTGAAAGAGACCAAGATGGTGGATCGGGCAGAATTGCCAGAGCCGAATTCAGATCCGTGATTGTTTGCCGAAATACAGGGAATTCGTGCATCAAGTCACGCCCCATCGATGGCCATTGTGCCCCCTGGCCAGTGAACACGAAGGAAATTGGAAGTACGGGAATAGCAGAATCGTCATTTAAGGTTCGAAGGTTCGAAGAATGTAAATATTTCGTGAAAATATTTGTCTTAGTGATGATATAACCTCGAATAGGAAAATTGGATCGCCTAGAACCAAGCGTATACGCAAGACTAGGTAGCGATTTCTCCGAGACGTTGTTGAGGAACATGTCGTCAACCCGACCTATTAAGGATTCTTTGCTGTAGGCAGAAAACGGCAAAATAAATGCGCTTTTTTCAACACGTGCGCTCTCGCTTGATGCATTATCATTATGGGCCATACTCAATAATGGTGCTTCGAGGATTGCGTGTGCATTGGCACCTCCATATCCAAAAGAATTAACTCCTGCCCTTCTGATGTTTGACTTTGGCCACAAGGTTGTCGCCTGAACAATTTTAATATTCCGTTCGTTCAGTTTTAGGGAGGGGTTGAGGTTTGTGATGCCAATTGTAGGGGGAATCACTCCACGCTCAAGAGCCAAAACAACTTTAATAATACTGGTGATACCACTGACAGCTTCGCTATGGCCAAGGTTTGTTTTCACAGAGCCTACCAGCAAAGGCCGACAGTCCAAATTTCGGAAGACCCGAGATATTGCTTCTATTTCTGTCGGATCCCCAACTGGGGTTCCCGTGCCATGTGCCTGGAACATAGTGTCAGAAAATGCGGTGAAACAACGAGTTTAGCACGAATTGCAGTTTCAACCATTTTAACTTACCTCAACATAATCAGTTTCATCGATTGGCAGCCGCGCCTTTTTGTACGCCTTCCTTATCACCGCTTCTTGACCCGCAGCGCTGGGTAATGATATACCATTAGTCTTCCCATTACTGTTGAGTTTTCTTAGCCAATTATTTTCAATCAGTAGAGCTGATAGCAGAGCGTAGTTGATTAGCTGAAAGAGGGGACTGCTTGCCTGTTTACAGCAATGCCACGTATTATGGATCGTATCGGATCACGATCCTTTAAGGCATCACTGAGACGTTTGACATATAATGCACCCACACCCTCAGCTCTGCCATACCCGTCGGCCGAGGAATCAAAAGTGTGACTAGTTGAAGATCCGGAGAGAATACCAGCTTTGACTGCCCCTATTTGCATCTCTAGTGTCTGAATCAAATTTGCTCCTGCAACAATAGCTCCATCACACTCTCCTGCCTGTAGCGCAGAACACGCTTGGTGTAGGGAGTAGAGCGAAGAAGAGCATGCAGTGTCAAGGACACAGCTTGGGCCTTTTAAGTCAAAGACATGGCTTATGCGATTTGCAAGAATAGTAGGGCCCATGCCGGTAGCTGAATATCGATGGTAGCTTTCAGGATCTTTGGATTGCATAACAAAGTAGTCGATCGTGAAATTCGCAACAAAACAGCCAGTGTTACTACCAGAAAGCTGCTCCAGTGAATGGCCTGCACTTTCAAAACATTCGAATACCACTTCTAACAATTTCCGCTGCTGAGGATCCATGTACTTAGCTTCCAGATTGTTGATACCAAAAAATTCGTTCTCAAATAACCGTAAATCTTCATTGATGAAGTATCCACCAGTCCCATTGATACTTCCAGGGAAGTCTGTATTTGGATGGTAGAATCCCCTAACATTGAAACGATCTGGAGGGACTTCTCCTTGAGCAGATTGGCTGTTGATAAGAAAATTCCATAGTTCAGAGGGGGATTTGACATCTCCTGGTAATCGACATGCTAAATATCTCGCGTCAGACAATAAGTTTCATGGGTTAAACAGGGAGTAAGACTAACCCATCCCGATTATAGCAACAGCCTCATCATCTTGAGTCTTTTTTAATTCCCGTGCTGGTAAATTCTTGTTCTAATGTCTTTTAGTTAGCCTACCAATGAACGATTTGGCCAGAGAGCCATATACCAGAAATTGGTTGTTTTGGTCTTCGTTGCCAGTAGTGTTCATAGCTTGGTCAGACATCTTGATAAAATCATTTGCTGTTGATTGTAATTATATCTAACGGGGTTTCATTCATAGAAATAGGGCATTGACTTTGATGAGGTTATATATAGCAAAAGCCTAAGATTGAAAAATATCAAGTGAGTTTTTCTTTGAACCCAAGACTGAGGTGGGAAGTTGAGACAAACGTAGCAGAGAAACAAAGCATAAGGGAAGAAGCCAAGCAAACTTCAATGTGATAATGCAGTGAATTTCTTCAGTGTGATAATGCAGTGAGAATCACTCAAGTACTATAAAAAAATTTAATCTACATGGATGCCAGCAGGCAGCAATAATAAACTCCCATTTTAATAAGAATTCAATAACGATCAGGCCTGTCGGGAACTTGTGTGCTCCTCGTTTGGGGGGAGTGGAGCAAGAGCGCAAACCGCAGATCTTTCTCTGTGTTAAATTGCCGAAGTCTTGACCAACACGAACGCCTGCTCGTGTCTATTTCTCTAATTGATACACAAAGAATAGAAGCTGACGAAACTTCTTTTGCGCACAGGACACCGTCTTTTCTGCAAACTTTGATTGAGTTTTTCAGAAAGCAACAAATCACTATAAAGGTGTTGGAAACTTGCTGGGGACTGCAACCCCATGTTACGGTCCGGCTGTATTTCTGCGCAGCCATCGTGGAGGGCGGTCCGATCCGTTGAGCGGTAGAGATAGAGCAGCGCTGCGGCTGAGCAGGTTGGAGGTGCGGAGGTGTGAAGGATTCTGCCTATTGTTACCTACCATATGCATAGCTATCGAACGAGCTTGTATTTAAAATGACGCGGATATAGGAATCTCTGTTGGTAATATGCTCAAATTTCCATTCTACTCATCACACATGCAGAAGTATACGAGAAAGGCAATGATCAAGAAGGAATTCGCTAAATTTGGTGTCTGCGCCTTTGAAGGCAAAAAGGAGATTATTACCCCTCTGTTGGATTATCGTCGCTCTAATGAGACTGCAACCAACATTCAGCGAATTGCCACGCCTTGTCAAACAACAACAGGATAACCCAGACCCCGGTCATGGACTAAGAAGTTAATTTCCGAGGTTGAGGAGTCATTCATGAATATTGATCACATCATCTACCTTCCTCTTTGTCTTGGACGATACTATGGTAGCCAATAACTATCGGCAATTAAAGAGACTTTTGGAAAGGTGAATAAACTGCCTTGGTGCTCGTAGCTTTTCAATTTAGTGCTCTTGGTAGTAACCTCGTTTGGTAGCTTAGTCCAGCCGCGGTCCCAGCCTGAGAAAAGGTTTAACAGCTTTATCAAGGACGAATTTCATTGCAATTATAGGTCTAGGGTAATATACATCCTGGCGGTTTTTTTGTTTGATGTTGGATATGCTCTTGGATGTGCCATGTGCGGCGTCGTAGATCTTTCCTTAAATGCATGCATTATCGGGAGAGCTGGGGCTGGCCTCGGAGGATCAAGTAATAGTGTATTTCCACTAAACTGCAATATAGTCACTTCTTTGTGCGTTTAATTTGCTCGTATGAAATGTGTGTCATTTCTGCCAAGTCGCAACTTGTATAGCGTGTGTGCTCATACCAGTCTCCTTCCTTCCCATATTCTTCAAGTTTTCCGGGGTGACTCGCTACGAGAATCACGCATACGTCTTCTACCGTTTGTGTGCCTTTTGTGTGCCTTTTTCCTAGGAAAGTATAATAATGAGGCTGTACTTGGAAAGTATTGTCTTTATATCCACTAATGTTTTGCAGGACGCTGTTTGTAATTCTTGTAAATTGTGACGGCCTATTGGGAAAGGCCATCTCAAGATATTCAATAATTTAAAATGAAAAATGTGTGATACCAGCCAGTCTATTATTTGAATTTAAATCTCTCAGAAGAATAGAATTTATGATAGAGATCGGTACTTATAAAACAATTTCTTGATTCTTACGATTACTGAAAATAAAGAAGACATACAATAAGATAATGCAAACTGATATGAGTGCACAAACGTTATTTTCCTACCAAAGATTCTTTTAGAATCTAAAGTCAACTGAAATGTCGAGTGCTAACTCAACCCAAATGAAGAGACAATGTTACTCCGGCATCAATAAGCAGTCCTGTGCCATTTATATAACTAGCAGCTGGGCTGCATAGGAACACAATGACATCTCCTACTTCTTCTGGAGCTGCCATTCTTCCCACAGGTACAGCTGCTTTGATGAAAGCCTGAAGCTCAGGAGTTCGATCAAAGTCGCGTTGCATCATCGGCGTTGCGACCCACGATGGGCAAACCGCATTT
>Ga0247804_10000186_pt1 | contig 28685 bp, 27 predicted proteins | sample UWRJL029104C1_FD_181142 | JGI IMG/M metagenome (GOLD analysis project Ga0247804, IMG submission 181142) | Plant litter microbial communities from Arlington Agricultural Research Station in Wisconsin, United States - UWRJ-L029-104C-1 | ecosystem: Environmental > Terrestrial > Plant litter >... | reverse complement strand
AGTCAATATCTCGTAGGTGGTGCGTGTGGTATAATAACGCCTAGTTATGAATGAACAACAACAAAAAATGGAACACATTGTCTCGCTTGCAAAACGCCGTGGGTTTATCTACCCAGGCTCTGATATTTACGGCGGCTTAAGCGGTACTTGGGACTATGGCCCACTTGGTGTCACGCTCAAGCGTAACATTATGCAACTTTGGTGGAAGATGTTCGTCGAAGAGCGCGAAGATATGCACGGTATTGATGCCGCGATTTTAATGAACCAAAAAGTATGGCAGGCGAGTGGGCACGTGGATACGTTTACCGACCCATTAGTGGAAGATCTAGAAACCAACCAACGTTTTCGTGCTGATCATCTTTTGAAAGACGCTGGTCATTCAGTTGATGGATTGAACCTTGAACAAATGACAGCGCTCATTCGCGACAACGGTATTAAAAGCCCGAATGGCAACGAGCTATCTGAAGTTCGTACCTTCAACATGATGTTCAAAACCAACGTTGGCCCGATCGCCGACGAAAATAGCATTTCATATTTGCGCCCTGAAACTGCCCAAGGTATCTTTACCAACTATAAGAACGTGGTAGATAGCTTTTATCCTGATTTGCCATTTGGTTTAGCTCAGCAAGGGAAGGCGTTTCGTAACGAAATTAGCCCGCGTGATTTTATCTTCCGAAGTCGTGAATTCGAACAAATGGAAATTGAATATTTTGTTGATCCTAGCAAATGGGAAGAATCATTTGAACATTGGCGCCAACAAGTTTGGAAGTGGACGCAAGCACTTGGCTTGCCTGACGAGAATGTTCATGAATTAGAAGTACCTGAAGCCGACCGCGCGCATTACAGCCAACGTACGATCGATTTTGAGTTTGATTTTCCGATTGGCAAAGAAGAACTCCTAGGTCTTGCGTACCGCGGGAGCTTTGATCTTGATAACATCCAACGGGTGAGCGGCAAGAATATGGATTACACGCTCAAAGGCACAAATACAAAGTTTGTTCCGCATGTGATCGAGCCTTCATTTGGCGTTGAGCGGGCTTTGATGGCCGTACTTTCAAGTGCTTATACAGAAGACGAACAAAACGGCGAAAAGCGTATCTTCTTGAAACTGCCTGCGCACCTGGCGCCGGTCCAGTTTGCAGTTTCACCACTGGTACGCAATAAGCCCGAACTGGTTGAAAAGGCTCGTGAAGTTTATTACGCTTTAAAGCAAAAGTACGGCGCAGTTATGTGGGACGACAACGCTAACATCGGCAAGCGCTATCGCCGCCAAGACGAAATCGGGACGCCTTTTTGTGTCGTGATCGACTTCCAGACCCTTGAAGATGGTACCGTGACCGTTCGTGATCGCGATACGACCGAGCAAGCACGAAAATCTCTCGAAGAAATCTAGTATATAACCATTAGTACAATGCGCTATAATGAGCCCTATGAATAAGTGGGCTCTTATATCTCGGTCGGCAAAACGTGGCTTCACGATTGTTGAACTTATTATTGTATTGGTAGTGATTGGAATTTTGGCCACTGTTGTATTTGTGGGCTATAGCCAGGTGACATCAAACGCTTCAGATGTAGCCGTGAAAAGCGATTTGCAAAAAATAGATGATGCCATGAAAGTTTATAAACTTGATAACGGAGTATATCCTGAAAGCGGTGGCGCCTTGGTAGGGCTCGGTATTAAGTTGAACCCTGACGCCTACTATATGGACAATGCAGCTAACGTGTATCTGTGCGTGAAGCAGGATAGAAGTGAGTATGCCGTGGTTGCGATGTCGAAATCTGGCAAGCGCTTTGTGTTGGTGAGCGAAAAAGGCCTCAGCGACTATGCTGGATCAGCGGTGTGGACTGAATCATTGGCGAATGCCAATGCCACCTGTTCGAGCATTGATCCGACCTACACGATTAATAATACTTTTGGGCTCAAAGGTGATCAGTGGCAAGCCTGGACGGGCGTTGTTGAGACGCTGACTAACATCGTTGATAATCCAAGTGTCGAGACGGACATTGCCAACTGGACAATAAGCTCAGGTAACTATAGTGGCGCGCGTGTCTTAAGTGGTGATCAATGGATATTTCGATCAACTCGCATTGGAACGGGCTCGGCGGCAACCTACATTGGCAAGACGACGCCATACCCTGTGAGTAACGGCCAATCGTATACTGCATCTGCTTATGTCACGGCCTCTGTCTCGGGCACGTATATGATTAAGGTTCGCGAGGGTGTTTCAAATACCGATATATTAAGCCAAAGTTATGTTTTGACAGGTGGCGCTGAGACGCGTATGAGCGTCAGCGGCACGCTGACTGCTCCGACGGTTCATATTACCATTACCTCGGCTTCTGGGGCAGTTAGCGATACGATTGTCATTGATAAGGTCATGCTCACTCAAGGTGCGACACTCTACGAGTACGCAGATGGAAATTCATCTGACTGGTATTGGGTGGGAACGGCTAATAATTCGGTGTCGGTCGGTATTAAGCCGTAGCGAGTGATCTCTAGACGAAATTCTCTGCACGGTTCATAATGGACGCGTAAGATAAGGAGAAGGTTTGCATGAAAGCTATATGGAAGGGCGAAGTTATCGCCGAAGCGCCCGTCTCGGAACTGTTGCGGATTGAAGGCAACTGGTATTTTCCTCCGAAGCGCCTGAACTGGATTCACTTTGAGGAGAGTGATCACCATACGACCTGCCCTTGGAAGGGCGAAGCGAGCTACTACGATGTTGTCGTAGACGGAGCGCGTAATCTGTTTGGTGCCTGGTATTACCCAGAACCAAAAGAGGGCTCAATCGAACGAGTGAAGGCAGATTTTTCAAACTACGTTGCTTTCTGGAATGGCATCGAAGTAGTAGAATAGACAAATGCTTACATACTACACCGATGGCAGTTGCAGCCCAAACCCGGGTCCGGGTGGCTTTTCTGTTATCAAAAACATGCAACCTCACATTGCGGGTCACGAGCTTGAATCGACCAATATTCGCATGGAAGGTTCGGCCTTGATTGCGGCTATGAAAGATTCAGCCGGCGAGGAATGCCAAATTTATACTGATAGCGAATTTTGGATTAACGTGATCACTAAATGGGCCCCGGGCTGGGCGGCTAAGGACTGGAAGAAAAAGGGTGGCGAGATTAAAAACCTCGAAATTGTGAAGGAAGCCTACGAACTGTACGGTAACTCGAATGCCATCCTCACATGGGTACGTGGCCACGAAGGCGACCCTGGTAACGAACTTGCTGATGAATGGGCAAACAATGCGCGCACCCAGCGTCTCGATGGCCTGATTGACCCACAGAGCGTCTAGTTTATGACGCGCGTGGTTATTGTTCACGACAAGATGCAAGATGGCTACAGCTATGAACTATCTGCTCCGACGGGGGCGGATTTTGCTGCCGATTTTACACCTGATCTTTCGCCAAAAGAAATGCTAGCGATGGGAGTCTTTGGTGGCGTGTATATGCGCGATTGCCGAGATGAATTCCCGGCTGATTGGTTTGAAGAGGCGAGGCTTGCCTCAGATAAGCGCGATCCCATGCTCAACTTTTTTGAAATAAACGCCAGCCAGTCTTTGGCGGAGTGGCGCCGCAAAGGCTGGATTTACGATGAAGACCCCCGCGGGTGGTTTCAATGGTATTGCCGCTACCACATGGGGCGACGTATCCCCGAAGAAGATGCTCGGCAAATTAAACGCTGGAAGAATATGACCCGGCATACGGCGCAGATCCAGCATTTCTGCACGCCAGGGGATTGGTCTTGCCGGCGACGCCAGCGCCAGGCGGTGCTGCATTGGGCCTACGACAGTCGTAAACTATAAAGGTTGTGTTTTTTATCATTGACTGAGTACAGGGCGGGACCCTACAATGGATCCTATTGCCTAACAGAAAGAAACATATGGACGAAACACCTGTACCTCCAACGACGACCGATCAACCTGCCGACCAACCTTCGACGCCAAAAGTAGATATCTTCTTGTGGGCCAATCAAACCGATGCGGTTAAAAATGAGCTAAACATTGAATTCTTTTTGTTTAATAAAAATTACACACCGTACACGACAACCATCAGTAATGAATTGAATTCGCAAATCTTGCCATTGTTTTTGTATGACATGATTAATGAAGTAAACCTAGGGGCGGGGACTGGGCTGGCCGTTCAAGATTATGAAATGACCGAAAAGGCCGAGAATGTCTTACTACGCATTGAACTTGAAAAGGTTGGCCGCGCAGCAACGCTACTTCATGTCATTGAAAATGAACGTAGCGACATAGTTGAATTCAGCGAAGAAGAACACGAATTCAAACGCATCAAGGGAATTGTGGCACGATTTAGCCGCAAAGATGATCCGAAGAAATTTTTCTATTCTATCAAACAAGTAAACCAGGGCAATTCGTTGCAAGGCGCGACCGCTTGGGAATTCAAAGGTGGCAAGTTTGAAAGCTTTAAAGCCGACGTAGGGTGGAAGGTGCCAACTGATAACCAGGTTCTGATTGTCAGTGGTAATATCTTTATCTTTAGCCAAAGTAAATTTGAACGCTTGTTTAAGTTTGATTACAAAAAGCAATTATTAGCTGATCAAAAGATTGTCGAAATTGAAAAGCAGTTCCGCCTGAGCTTCCTCGATGGTGTTACCTTGCAATCACTAGTTATGGATCGCCCAAAGATCGTTAATAAACTACAGAAGCTCGAAGTGGGCAGTATGACCCATGAACAGGCGATTCAATATGCGGATGACATGCAGCTTGAGCTCATGACCGACGATGCCGGTGCGATTATCATCATGGACGCTAAAGATCTTGATACCTTTGTGAATGTGATTAACGAAGATTACATCACTAATGAGATTACGGGGCGACGCTATGAGATTAAGTCGAAGCGAGCGCTCGATGACCCTGAAGGCGAGCCGCCGCGCGGGTAGCGCAAACTTCATTCCACAACGTTTAGTTAATCTTTATCCGTTATAATAGAAGGAATGAATCAGGGGTTAGCACTCGAGATAATGCTCTCGGGGGAGAGTGTACTTTTAACTGGGCCAGCCGGCGCCGGTAAGACTTTTGTGTTGAATCAATTTGTGAAGCTTTCGAAGCATTCTGGTAAACACGTTTCGGTGACGGCCACGACGGGGCTGGCGGCAACACACCTCGGTGGCTCGACCATTCACAGCTGGAGCGGTATTGGAATTCACGACGATGTGCAACCCGGCTTCGTTGAGCATATGTCAAAGAGTCGCAAAGAAATTATTAGTAGCACAGACATTCTTATCATCGATGAGATTAGTATGCTGCACGATTTTCGCCTGGATATGATCGATGAGATTTGCCGTTTGGTCCGAAAAGTCGATGAGCCGTTTGGCGGCATTCAGGTGATTATGAGTGGTGACTTCTTTCAATTGCCACCAATTAACAGAGGGGATTCACGAGCCGGTGGGTTTGTGGTGAACTCGAATGTATGGCAATTGCTTGACCCGGTAATTTGCTACCTGAGCGAACAGCATCGCCAAGACGACGAACAATTACTCGATATTTTAAATGCTATTCGAGCAGGGGATGTACGCCGACACCACGCCGAAACACTGCTTGCGAGGGCCGAAGTATTCCCGGATGATCTTGAGCAGCTGACTGAGCTTCATACAGTGAACGTTGATGTCGATAAGATTAATGATTTAAAGCTCGAAGAGTTGGAAGGTGATACTATTACGTATTCGCAGTCCACAACTGGTGGTGATAATTATGTGGAATCTTTGCAGCGATCAGTTCTTGCGCCTTCCGCATTACGACTTAAAAAGGGTGCTTTGGTAATGGCGGTAAAGAATAGCCCTGAACGTAAGTATGTAAATGGGAGCATTGGCGTGGTGGTTGATTTTGAACCGTACACCGAATACCCACTGATTGAATTTCATAGTGGCAAAACTGTTTCGATGGTACCCGATACCTGGGAGCTTCGGGATGGTGATAAAAAGCGGGCAAGTATTACCCAAATTCCACTGCGTCTCGCCTGGGCAATCACGGTCCATAAATCTCAAGGGATGACGCTCGATGCTGCTCGTATTGATTTGCGCCGCGCCTTTGTCGAAGGTATGGGCTACGTGGCTTTAAGCCGAGTAAAAAATTTGAACAACCTGTATTTAACAGGGATTAATCAGATGGCCTTGAGGGTCAGTGAAGACGCTCAGACTATTGACGTGATTCTTCGCCAAAAAGCTGCCAACGATGCAAAGCGTTTTGCGGCTCTTGAAAAAAAGGCAGTTGATCGCGCTAAAAAACCTGTTGATGATGCACCTTCAGCTAAGCCGGGCGCTTGGGCTGATAAGATCGCTAAAATGCGCGAAGAATATCCAAATGCCTATCGCCCATGGGAGGCGGGGCAAGATGCGCAACTTCAAGAAGCATTCCAGCAGGGGGCTTCTATTAAAAAGCTGAGTAAGCTTTTGGGCCGCCACGAGGGCTCTATTAAAATGCGCCTGCAAAAACACTTCGGTGAGGATGTTATACAATAGGTACTATGACGCGAAAAGACCGACTATTTCCGAAAGACTTTTTATGGGGCGCCGCAACGGCTGCGCACCAAGTAGAGGGCAATACGCATAACCAATGGACGGTATGGGAGCTTGAGAATGCTCGCTCGCTTGCTAACCAGGCCCATGGCTACCTTGGTGAATACGCTGGCTGGGATGATGTCACGCCGGAAGCGGGGAAGCCACAGAACTATATTTCTGGGACGGCAACCGATCACTATAATCGTTACGAAGAAGATTTTGATCTGTTAGAACGCATGAATATGAATGCGTATCGCTTTAGCATTGAGTGGTCGCGCGTGGAGCCCGAAGAAGGGGCCTGGAACGCTGAAGCGATTAATCATTACAAGCAATATTTGAAAGAACTGCGAAAGCGTAATATCGAGCCGATGGTGACATTATTTCACTTTACGCTGCCAGTTTGGTTTGCTGAAATGGGCGGGTTTGAACGCCGTGCAAACATTAAATACTTTACGCGCTTTGCCGAAAAGGTTGTCCGCGAATTGGGTGCCGACATGCGCTACATTATCACCATTAATGAGCCTGAAGTCTATACGGCCTGTAGCTACATTATGGAAATGTGGCCACCGGCTGAACGGAACTTCTTCCGCGCATGGCGAGTGATGAATAACCTGGCGATGGCACATAATCGAACAGCCAAAATTATTCACGGTATGAACCGCCGCTATAAAGTATCGATTGCGAAGCATTCCCTGCGCGTCTATCCTGGTGATAAGGCGGTCCTGAGCCGAGCAAGTGCAAAAGTTGCTCAGTACTTTGCTGATGATTACTTCTTGAAGAAAGTGGTAAAGAATTGCGACTTCCTGGGCGTCAATTACTATCAGTCGATCCGATTGTTTGGCTACAGTATGCATAATATCGAACAGCCACGTAACGATTTGAATTGGCCGATGCAACCAGGCGATATTGAATCTGTGTTGGTACGCCTGTACCAAGCCTATAAACTCCCGATTATTATTACCGAGAATGGGCTCGCTGACGGGGAAGACGCGCATCGTCGCTGGTGGATCGAAGAAACCATGAAGGGCCTTCGCGGGGCGATGGACCGAGGCGTGGATCTTCGTGGCTACATGCACTGGAGCCTAACTGATAATTTTGAATGGTCGTTTGGTAAATGGCCACGCTTTGGACTAGCCGCTGTTGATTACAAAACTGGGAAGCGAACTTTGCGCCCAAGCGCCGTCTGGTACGGTAAAGTGATCAAAAAACTGCGCGATCTTTAGCACTCGTAAAACAAACGCAAAAAATACCACGCTTCTGTATAGGGGCGTGGCTTTATTTACAGTAGTAAGCATAAGGAGTTATACGCAATTCTGTGGATAAGTACGACAGGGGAATGAGATTTTGTCAAAAATGGGGGTTGTAGTGGGTATATGTGGGTAGTATGATTAATCCAGTGGAAACAAGAACCCACTAAGACAAACACAATACATTAAAAAAATAACCTTACAAACAAGCAAAAGGTAACAAAAGTGGCCAGTGTAGATTATTTTGAACGAAGACTCGATGACAAGCGTCGTTTGACGATTCCAGCCGAACTTCGTGAAGAATTCATCTCGGGTGTGGTTCTCACCCGCGGATTTGGTCACTACTTGCATCTTTATCCTAAACAAATTTGGGATGGGGAAGTTGAAGCTGCGCTGACATCTGGTGGTAATATTCTCGATGAGAAGACCGCTGATATGAATGTGCGCTTCCGCCGTGGCAAGACTGAAGCCGAGCTTGATCAAAAACAGGGGCGAATTACTATCGAACAGCATCTCTTAGAGTACGCTGGCATTGATCGTGATATCGAAGCTGTTCGCGCTGGGTCATACTGGCGGCTGAGCATTCCCGAAGCGTAAGGCTATATTCCTAAGGTGTCGGTTCTTTAACAACTTAAAACGAGAAACACTCTCGAGATCAACTATCTGGTAGTGAGGCGTGGATTCCAGGAACACATTAATCAACCTGGTGCACCTTGCGAAAAACAACACAACACCTCCCAAAAACTCCACCTCACATAAGTCTCTCAACAGGGTGACGATCAGGGTATGAGTTGCTTCAAGCAGCCCCCTATAGGTTCGTCATTCGACTTTTTAAAACAAACACACATGCGAAAACAAACAGCCTCATTATCAGTTAGGTGATCTCGAAGTCTCTAAAGTGTATACTTAAGGGACGATGAGTACAGAACATCCACCACACAACTTACATATTCCAGTTTTACTCGAATCAACTTTGCAATTGCTTGATCCACAAGCAGGTGAGTCATATCTTGACTTAACTGCCGGCTATGGCGGACACGCAGGGGAGATTTTAGCAAAGACAGGAAATTATAAGGAGAGTGTCTTGGTCGATCGTGATGATTATGCAATTGCGCATTTATCATCCTACGAAGATCAAGGTACGCGTCTGCTTCACACCGATTTCGTATCCGCTGCCCAGCAGCTGAACGAAGAAGGCAAGAAGTTCGACATTATCCTAGTTGATTTGGGGGTTTCATCACCACAGCTCGATCAGGGCGAACGAGGGTTTTCTTTTACACACAGTGGTCCGCTAGACATGCGCATGGATCGACGGCAAGAACAAACTGCCAACGATCTGATAAACAATGCAACTGTTAAGCAACTTGAAACGATCATCCAAGAATATGGCGAAGAGTCACTTGGAGCAGCAAGGCATATTACCGAGCTGATCGTGAAGAATCGACCATTTGAAAGTACTGAAGCACTCGCCGAACTGATTAAAGCAAATCACCGTGGGAAATGGCAAAAAATCCATCCAGCCACGCGCACTTTTCAATCGCTCCGCATTTCCGTAAATGACGAACTTGGGCAAATCAAGCAGATGTTACCATTACTGCCGAACCTTTTAAATAAAGGGGGCAGGGTAGGGATCATCAGCTTTCACAGCCTCGAGGACCGTCAAGTCAAAAGCTATTTTAAAGACCAGTTTGAGTCCGGGTTTGAAGCCGAACTCCAGCCAGTCAATAAAAAGCCCAGTTCAGGAGCCACCGACGATGTTCACAATCCGCGTGCCAGGAGTGCAAAGCTTCGGGTCGCAGTGAAAAAATAAACAAAAAAGGGAAGGGCAAAACACCATGCCAATTCACATTCCTGTTCAGTACACAGACACACCACAAATTGTGGCAGTCCGCGTCAAGTAACAACCAAACAATCGTCTTTACCCCAGGTTACGGCCTGGGGTAGGGGCACCACATTAACACGCAACATTTAAATAAAAAAATAAACAAAAACCACCACAAACATGTCATACCAAAATAGCACTTATACTCCAAGTCGCCGCCAGCAAAACTGGTCGCGCAATCAGAACACGACACGTTTCGTTTCGAGCATTAAGCTTGGGCCGGTCGCGCACACTGTTCTTGTGGCATTGATGATTACTGTTTTAGGACTTATCTATTTAACACAAGCAACCCGCGCGACGAGCTACGACTACGAATCGCAGAAAATCGATAGCCAAATCGCTGATCTGAACGATCAAAAGAGTGATTTGCAGATTGAAAACGCCCGCCTGACCGCACTTGAAACGGTTAAGAGCAGCACTGTCGCTCGTGAAATGACCACTGCCAGCAGTACGCAATACGTTAATCAATAACACTATATGAAATTAGAACTGTTAAAGGGAAGCCGCACACGCATTCTTGCCGCCTTGATACTGGGTATCGCGGCCATTTTTGTGGTGCGCCTCTTTTATTTGCAGATTATTCAGCACGAGTACTATCTTGCGCTTGCTAAAGAGGAGCAGCAAAGTCGCTTTACGATCCCGGCCAGCCGCGGCCTGGTCTATGCCAAGAACGGGGATGACTCGCCAGTCGCACTGGTGATGAATGAAACCGTTTATACGGTATTTGCTGACCCGGTGGTGGTGAGTGAAAAAGACAAGGTTGTTGAAGTCATGAAGAAGATTGCCGGCGGTAATGTTCGCACAGACTTTGATAAGCTGCTCGATAGAAAAGAGACACGATATCAGATTATCGCCAATAAAGTCACCCGTGTGCAGGCAGATAAGATTAAAGCCGAAGGGCTTCACGGTATTGGATTCCAAGCAGTCAGCCAGCGTGTTTATCCTGAAGGGAAGCTAGGTGCCCAGATCCTCGGCTTCGTCAATACTGAAGGCAAGCCAAACTATGGCCTAGAAAGTGCTATGGACGAAGAGTTAAAAGGTGTTGATGGGACCTTGCAAACAGTGACCGATGTCAGCGATGTGCCTTTAACGATTGGCGACAACAATATCAATACACCAAAACAAGATGGCAAAAACCTGGTGCTAAGTATCGACCGTAATGTGCAATCACATGCTGAAGAGGCCTTGGCGGCCGGCCTGCAACGAACCGGCGCAACTGTCGGTAGCGTGTTGGTGATGGATCCTAACACTGGTAAGGTGATGGCCATGGCCAATTTACCAACCTACAACCCGGCTGAATACAATAAGGTGGAAGACCCGGCGGCATTTAATAACGCCACTATTTCTGCGCCGTACGAACCGGGTTCGGATGTGAAGACCTTTACTATGGCCGTGGGTATTAATGAAGGGGTAGTGAAGGCCGACGATACCTACAACAACACTGATTACATTGAAGTTGATGACCGCACGATCACTAACGCCACTAAGGGTCACACTGGCATTATTACTTTCCAAACAGCTTTAACGTGGTCACTCAATACCGGCTTTGTTACGGTTGCGCAGCGCCTTGGCGACGGCAAAGAAATTACGAAAAAAGCCCGCGATACGATGTACGCTTACTTCCACGATCGACTCCGCCTGGGGCAAATTACGGGGGTTGAACTCGCCAACGAAGCCCGCGGAACGGTGGTCTCTCCGGATGAGGCCGATGGTAATGCCGTTCGCTATTCCAACATGGCCTTTGGCCAAGGACTAGATGCGACAATGATTCAGGTTTCAAGCGGGTTTAGTGCCATTATTAACGGCGGCAGCTACTATAAGCCAACCGTGTTGGATGGCTATATTGATGATAGTGGGGAATATCACAAGAATGCCACGCCAGTTCCGCTACAAATGGGGGTAGTGACACAATCAACCTCAAATTCAATCCGTGAAATGACGCATATTGCGCGCTCAAGTTCATTCGGCAGTGTTGATAAGCAAGGCTACTATATCGGGGGTAAGACAGGTACTTCTCAGGTGATTATTAACGGGCAGTATAGTGACAAGGAAACAGTTGGAACGTACCTTGGTTATGGTGGTGGCAGCGATCGGGCTGAGTATGTCATAATGGTACAAGTATCGGGTAAAGACCGACAATTACAGGGTGCGCGTGATGCCTTGCCGATTTTCACCGACATGTCCAACTGGATGCTCGACTACTTAAAGATACAACCGAAAGGATAATATGAACGTTGCACTTGAAACCTTAAATAATGAATTGATCCGAACCTTTGTCTTGAGCGTTTTGGCGTTCTTGATTGCAATGTTCCTCACCCCGATTTACACCTTTTTGGCGTATCGTTTTAAGTTCTGGAAAAAACAGCGTAAGACGAGCACAACAGGGGAGGCCTTAACGGTCTTCAATAAACTACATGCTAATAAATTCAAGCGCAATATTCCAACGATGGCTGGCGTTGTCTTTGTTACTTCAATTGCTGTGGTGACATTCTTCTTTAACCTTGACCGCCAAGAAACCTGGTTGCCATTAGCGGCCCTGGCTGGGGGAGCAATGGTTGGTCTTCTCGACGACATTATTAACCTGCGTGGTGCAGGGCTTGGTGTGGCGGGCTTGCGTTCGAGCTTTAAGTTCCTCATGATTACCGCCATTGGCTTGTTCCTAGGCTGGTTCTTCTTTGCAAAACTTGGTATTAACGCCGTGCATATCCCATTCATTGGTGATTTAGCCCTCGGTTGGTTGATTGTTCCAATCTTCGCCTTCATCGTGGTGGCAACGGGTAACGCAGTAAACATTAGTGATGGCCTGGATGGCTTAGCTGGTGGCCTGGCAGCGATTGCCTTCGGTAGCTTCGGTATTATTGCGCTCCTTCAAGGCAACCCGATGATTGCGGGCTTTTGTTTCACCGTAGCTGGTGCGCTGCTGAGTTATCTGTGGTTTAATATCCATCCGGCACGCTTCTTTATGGGTGATGTGGGCAGCTTTGCCCTCGGTACCTCTTTGGGTGTGGTGGCGATGCTGACTAACACATTGTTCATCCTTCCTATTATCGGTATCGTTTTTGTTATCGAAGCCGGCTCGAGCTTGATTCAGATCTTTAGTAAAAAAGTCTTTAAGCGAAAGATCTTTATTTCAGCGCCGATTCACCACCACTTAGAAGCAATTGGCTGGCCAGAAACTAAGGTGACGATGCGTTTTTGGGTGATTGCGGCAGTGGCTTCATTCATCGGCGTGATGGTCGCGATTGCCGGGGGCAATATCTAGCATGAAACCGGGGTGGCGCGAACGCGGCGCGGACGTTGTCCGACGTCACCGGCCGGATTACATGATTTTGCTCTACATGGGCATCCTCATGTTACTAGGGCTAGTAGTCATCTACGCCATTGGGCCACAACGTGCCAACGTCCTTAATAACGCCATTGGTAGTAATTATTCCGATAGCTATTTCTTTATTAAGCAGGGGGTGAGCTTGTTGCTCGCATTGGTGGCTTTTGGGGTGATGGCCAATTTACCATATAATTTCGTAGTCAAGCAGGGGATAAAGGTATTGGTTCTTGGCTTAGTTGCTTGTGGAATCTTGTATCTTGGAAGTATTGCAGGCTGGTCAATTGCCACGCAGACCAATGGGGCGAGCCGTTGGTTCGACCTGGGCATCCTGGGAAGCCTCCAGCCGGCTGAAATCTTAAAGTTTGGCCTGTTACTGTACTTGGCGGCATTCCTTGGCCTGCGCGCTAAGGAAGGGCTCTTGAATGATGTCAAGCAAACGCTTATCCCTGTCGGTATTATCGCTGCCATTTCGTTGCTATTTATCGTGGTGCTGCAAAAAGATCTTGGAACAGGTATCGCGCTGGTGAGCATTGTGCTGACAATGCTCTTTGCCGCTGGGTTAAGTCGCAAAATTGGATTCAGTATTTTAGGGCTCGTACTGGTGACCGGTGTGATATTCATTGCGAGCGCTCCGCACCGAGTAGACCGAGTAGTGACGTATTTGCAAGGAGATAGCAGTAGTACGGAAGATGCCGGCGGCTATCATATTCAGCATGCCAAGATTGCGATTGGCTCGGGTGGTTTAACGGGGGTTGGCATTGGTAATAGCGTCCAGGCGACCGGTTATTTGCCAGAGGCTATTAATGACTCGGTATTTGCCATTATGGGCGAAACGTTCGGCTTTATTGGGTTGGTGGCCTTGCTGGCAATCTTTATCGCACTGCTGCTGCGACTACTGAAGATTATGGATCACTTGGTTGATATTCGCCTCAAATTATTGGTAGCAGGAGTATTCGGATGGTTTGGTGCTCATGTTATTCTTAATATAGCAGCCATGATCGGCATCTTCCCCCTCACAGGGATTACGCTTCCACTGCTGAGCTTCGGTGGTACCAGTATGATTTTTATTACTGCCGCCCTGGGCCTCGTATTCCAATTATCACGATATACCATTCATTCATCACGAATAAAGGAGACCACACATGAGAATTCTGGCAGTGGGCGGCGGGTCGGGCGGACACGTTACGCCAGTCGTAGCGGTTCTTAAAGAGATACGCTCGCAAAAGCCACACGCCGAGCTGCGGTTCTGGTGTGATCGACCATTCGCGCCCCAAGCGCGTTCGATTGTGGCGACTTTTGACGAGACATTACCAGTGCATACGATCGTGGCAGGGAAATTCCGCCGCTATAATCATTTGACAGTTTTTGAACAGCTTTTATCGCCTTCGGTAGTACTCAAGAATGTGCGCGATCTCTTCTTTGTCGGCGCCGGCTTTGTGCAGAGCCTCGTAAAACTTATTCTCTGGCGCCCGGATGTTGTCTTTACTAAGGGCGGCTACGTTTGTTTACCGGTTGGGATGGCCGCAAAAGTCTTGCGCATCCCCTTGGTGATTCACGACTCTGATGCCCACCCGGGCCTGACGAATCGCATTCTTTCGCGCTGGGCAACGACGATTGCTACTGGTGCACCCCTGGAGTATTACTCGTATCCGAAGAACCGTTCTAAATATGTCGGGATTCCGATTTCAACCGAGTTTCACCCATATACGCCTACAGCGCAACGGATTGCTAAAAGAGAGTGGGGGATGGACCCTGAAAGGCGACTGATCGTGGTCACCGGGGGAGGCCTAGGTGCTAAGCGTATGAACGATGCAGTCGCCGAAATGTTGAAACCATTACAACGACTCGGCGCCGTAGTGCTAGTTGCCGGGGCAGGGCAGTATGATGAACTCCGCTCACTCCTCCCCCCTGATAGCAAACATTTTCAGCTGTATCCATTTGTCAGTAATATGCACAGCTTGCTCGGGGCAGCCGACATTGTCGTGACTCGTGCAGGGGCGACTACGATTCTTGAACTCGCTGCCTTGCAAAAGCCGACCATTCTGATTCCTAATGCAAAACTGACCGGTGGTCATCAACTCAAGAATGCCGTGGTGTATGAAGAAGCGGGCGCCGTCGCGGTATTAAATGAAGAATCTATGGTCGAACAGCCGCATCTATTAGTCGATCAAATCAAACAATTAATCGATGACCCTAAAGAATCAGCCGCTATGGCCCGCCGTTTTGCCAAGTTTGCCAAGCCAGATGCCGCAAAAGATGTCGCAGCAATGATCCTACGCGCCAAGAAGTAGCCTTGTTGCGGTATAATAAACCATAACCATGAAGCATTCTCGTCGTAACCCCACCACCGTCCCTGGCCGACGCCTTTCTGCCGGCGATGATCGCCCGAGCCAGCTTGATACCAATGCTCAGTGGCAACGTAATCGTACCTTGAGCGGCGTGCGGCCACGAGCTGATCTGGGCGCCTCGCCTCGGGCCCAGGTGCATGCGCTCGCGATGCGCCGACAAAAAGTGACAGGTATTTTTGTATTAGTCTTGATTGCCGTCGCTCTCTTGGCGCTACTCATTACTCAGCTGAGCGCGCGAGTGGTTATCGCTGGCTCATCGACCGCTATTACCGCACCTATTGATGCACCACGCTATGAGAAGATCATCAATGATTACTACGGTGTAAACCCGGCGAGTCGCTTGCGGTTCTTATTGAATGAAGACTCTTTGAGTGACTACGCGACTGCCATTGCCCCTGAAGTTGCGCATATTGCCCAACGCTCTGCCGAGAATGTTGTCGAAACGCATTTTAGCGTCACCTTCCGTAAGCCAATCGCTGGCTGGCAAATTAATAATCAACAGTATTATGTTGATGATCAAGGCATCGTATTTGAAAAGAATTATTACGCCGCGCCGACTGTGCAGATTATTGATGAAAGTGGCATTTCGCCCGAGCAAGGCACCACTGTTGCAAGCGGTCGATTCCTGAGTTTTGTGGGCCGCGTGGTGGCGCTTGGTAAAGAGAGCGGGCTAGAGGTTACCCAGGCCATCCTTCCTTCTGGGACGACGCGTGAATTAGAGATTGCGCTTAGTTCGACACCCACCAAAATACGGCTATCGATTGACCGCGGGGCAGGGGAGCAGGTAGAGGATATGGTGCGGGCTTTGAACTTCTTGAAAGGGAAGGGGAGTACGCCTGGGTATGTTGATGTTCGGGTGAGTGGGCGAGCAGCGTATCAATAGAGCAGGGGAGGGACAATTCAAAACTTTATATTGTCACTTTCGCAAACGGGCTCACTTTAGGTTTGTCGAAAGCAACAATATAAAGTTTTGAAGCCAAGCCGTGTCATTGATCCTGTATGTCTATACGCGTAGCCAGCACGTGCATAGTAAAACCCGGTACTCTCTTCCCCCTTTCTGTCTCACCCAATGTTCTATTTTTGTTTCATATGTTTGTATAGCGAAAAAAACATATAAAAATATACAAACGTGCAAACGTCAAATAGCAGGGTAGTGGTGGAGGATAGGGGGAGCGGAAATCTTTTCACGGGTGGCCGTGAAATATTGCGGGTGTGGATAAGTATGTCGTAATATATGCGACGTTATATACAACACTCTGTATGTAGGGACATGCCTAGGTATGACGAGTAAGTCGTTAATAGAAGTGTAAATACATACCAGTAAATGATAACGTGTGCACATATAAGCATAAGCACTCCTCTGCCGAGAGTGATAACACGTATACTTACTCATCTATTGTTACTATAGTTAATGTCGTAAAAGATATATTTGAGGACGTTAGATCTATATATAACTCACGACTACTTATCCATTCTTTCCGCGCTTATGTTCCCGACTTTTGTCCGTTTTGTATGTGCATGCCCTACTATGCTGGGCTGCTATGACTTTTAATATGGATCGCTGCTTTTATGGAGATTCTTTTGTGTACGTATGGTCGTAGCTGATGTTCTATTTATGTTCGGTTTTATTTTTGATGAATTTGGAATGAAAAACAAAAAAGAATAGGGCGGGGAGGGTCGCCTGCCCTATTTAAATATAACTAGTTGAGCTTGAGTGTATAGACGACTTCTTCGCGGGGCATGCCTTCGGTGCCAACAATAGGGCTGATGGCTTTGTAAACAGTGACGGGATAGGTCAGTGTGAGGGCTTCACTCCCCTGCTCTATCCGGAAGATGAAGCGGAAATCATAAGTGTCGGCGGCGGCGTTCTTTGTAGAAGAGAGAAATTTTTTGTCCTCCGGTAGGGTACGAGAGCCATTGAGCTCTAAATAGCCGCCTTCAAGATAGACGGCCTCTGTTTTGCCGTTGGGGGTCTTGGTGCCCTCGACAACGACGAATTCGTCGTTAGTGTCTGTGAGGCCACTTTTAGAGGTGCGGCCGGGGGTGTATTCTTCAGCGGTCGGTTGATAGTCGCGTGTCACCTTGGTGATTTTTACATCCCAGGCGCCAATGTGGGCCGTTTCGCCAGGGGCGAATGTATTTGGTTCGTTGATTTGCGCTTCAGAGGCTGCCCGGGCGCCGGTGCTGGTAGAGGCGCCACCTTGGAAGAGGAAGCCAGCTACCGCAATGACTGCAAACCCGCCGATAGCAATGATAGCCCAGGCGATGGTAATAATGTTGGTGACCGTACCGGCCCGGCGGGCTTTATTGGCGCGTGCAATACGCTTGGCAGTGAGGGCTAGAATAAGCCCGGTAACCCCAATCACAACAGCGATACTGAGCATCACGAACGCGATCATACTCATAAAGTAGCCATAGGACACAAGTATCAGAGCGAGGCCGCTGATACCGAGGATGAGTGAAATGACAGAAGGGGCGCGACCGAGGGATGGTGTTGCTACTGGCGTAGGAGCGGATGTGGTTGGATTCATCCCTCTACTATATCATTCATGGAATTATGATTCGGTCGGTGCAGCGCCTTCGCCGGCTGGTTTTTTGCGGCGGCGAGTACGTTTGCGTTTTGGCTTTGTAGGCTCTTCAGAGCTCCCCTGCTCTGCACTAGTTGGTGGAACGATTACTTGGCTGACTGCTTTGGCGCCAGCATCTACAGGCCACTGTGCGGCTTGGCTGCGTGATTGCGGTTGTTGCTGCTGTTGTTGTTGTTGTTGTTGAGACTTTGGTAGAAGGTTCTGTGGAACAGATATGGCTTCAGAGATTTCGGCTTCAATTTCAGCACGGGGGCGACTATAGAGGCGACGGGTATTTTCAATGATGCGACCAGTGTTATCAATCTGTTCTGGTGGGAGTTCGAGGCTGCGGCCGGTAAAGGCTGGGGCTTTCTCTCCGTTAATCACCATGTTGATGACAAAGTCACGGTTGTTCATTTGCAGGAGGTCGAGTGGTTCAAATTGAGGTTCGAACTGCTTGGCCAAGATTGGTGAGTCATCGGCTGAGACGCGGAAGGAAATCATCGTACCGACGTTACCAAAGACGGCATCGCGCACGGTGTCGGTCATCTGTGAAATGTATTGGTTAGCAACGGTGAGGTTGAGGCCGTACTTACGAGCCTCGGAAAGAATGGTGGCAAATGAATCGGTGGCGAAGTTCTGGAATTCGTCTACGTAGAGGTAGAATGGCCGGCGATCGGCAATGTTGGGAATATCGCTACGGCTCATGGCAGCAAGCTGGACTTTGGTGACCATGAAGGCACCAAGAATAGCGGCGTTATCTTCCCCGATCAGACCCTTTGAAAGGTTTACGATCAAGATTTTACCTTGATCCATGATTTCACGGATGTTGAAGGTCGAGCGTGGTTGGCCAATGATGTTACGAATGATTGGGTTTGCGGTAAAGGCACCGACCTTGTTCAAGACTGGGGCGATGGCTTCAGACTGGAACTTCTCGTTCCAGCTGGCGAACTCCACGTTCCAGAATTGCAGCACCACGGTGTCGGTACAGTATTCGAGGGTTTCTTTACGGAACTTCTTATCAGTCAGCATGCGAGTGATATCGAGCATGGTGGTGGTTGGGCGATCAAGCAAGGCCAAGATGGTGTAACGCAAAATGTATTCCAAACGCGGCCCCCAGCTTTCGCCGAACATACGCTTTAAGACCCCGATGACTTCGGAGCTAATATTGGTCTTTTGGCTTGGGTTGGTGACTTCGAGTGGGTTGAAACCGAGTGGATACGCCGTATCGGCCGGGTTGAAGTACACAACATCTTGCAGGCGGCTGCCAGGAATAAAGCGCATGTTATCTACTGCTAGGTCGCCGTGCGGGTCGATGATGGCATAGCCTTGGCCGTGGAAGATGTCGCTGAGGGCGAAGAGTTGCAGCGTCCCTGATTTACCGGCACCAGTTTGCCCGATGATATAGACGTGACGTGAGCGGTCTGAGCGCAACATACCGAACTGGTGGTTGATGCCGCGGAAGTTAGTCATCCCAAAGGCTGAGATGTTTTCATCGACAGCAGTGTTGCCGGTAATGATCGGTAGCTTTGAAGGCGGTTCGGCGGTTTTTGAACTTGCCCAAACAATATTAGGAGTCTCTACGTTGGTGTGCGGTAAGTGGAAGACACTGGCGAGCTCTTCGATATTTAAGATGTAGCTGCCGCGGCCAAAAGCTCGTTGGCGATACTTAGCAAGATCTTCTTTTTTGAAGCTCGCACCACTGACTTTAAATCCATTAAGATTCGTGCTGTTATATTGCTTGAAGGTTCCGACGATGGCTTGCATGCGTTGGCGCGCAGTTGTGGTGTTGTCGCCCAGGTAAGCCAAGCGAATTTTTACCTGGTAACCTAATTTAGCCGACTTCTTTTCGGCTTCAGCAATACGAGTTTTACTTCGTTCAGAAACTTCTTTTGGTGCAGCGGGCGCGCCGGGTTTTGCGGCTTCAGGCGGTTTCCAAAGAGCTTCAAAGAGGCCGGTCAGCAGCGCTGCCCCACCACCTTTAGAAAAGCTCTTCTTGCCTTCTTTAACTTCTTTAATCCAGCTTTCTGAAGATTTGTGCCAATCATCAGCGATTGGCTTCACCAAGATCTGTACCCAGATTTCTTCAGCCGTGGTTTCAAGCTTAGCGAGGGTTCCGGTAATACCGGCCAAAGGGTCTACTTCGAAGTTCTGGAAGGTTTTAATCGGGAGGACTTCATTATCAGTCAGGGTAATCTCAGCGGTGTGAATCACGGTATGTTCACGTTCGTGGGCGACGTAGTCTTCTTCGGCATCAAGAATTTGAACAGTCGGATACTGCGAGTAGATCTGACTTTCTACGAAACTACGAAGTGTTTTAGGTACCCAAGCATAAAAACGAATTTGGCCACCAACAGAAGCGATTTCAAAACTGAGGTGTTCTTGGACACCGGCATTGGCCTTGAGCTCATTCTTATCGCGCAAGATTCCGTGTAGGCTGGCGAAGAGTTGTTCGGCCGCTAGTTCTTGCTTGTCGTTGGTCTTTGGAATCTCGAGGATTAACAGATCACTTTCGACTTCATTGATCGCTTCTACCTTGCGCCAGTTGCGCCACGTTAAGAATGCGAGTACCAAAACAATTGGTAGCCAAACGTACCATTGAAGAAGAAAAGTTATGATTGTGCCGATGATACTCATACTGTCTGTGTATATTCTCTCACTTCAGGGGTAGAATGGCAACTTTGTTGCGTGTTTTCTTTAGGTGGGATATGATGCTGCTTATGAATAAACAAGTACTTCCGGAATCACTACTGACCCTCAAGAAAAGAATGAGGCGATTCACAGTACTGACGTTAGTTTCTGCTGCTCTTGGTGGCCCAGTCGCATTACTGTTGTTTCATTCGGCAACAGGGCTGATCCCTTCATCTGTAATCGATGCGTTCGCTGGCTTCTTCGTTTTCTTACTGTTCATACCTATTGTCTATCCTTTAGCCGGGTTGGCTATATTGGCTGCTCCACTCTTTGGATCGCTTTTGTTATTTACGGCTTTGGAACTACGAGCAGAAAAAAGAAAGACCCAGCTTGTTGCCGCGCCGCGTAAGGGTATCGTATTCCGGTCTTTTGTATTGTACGTACTATTTTGGCTAGTGATTGCGCTGGGCGGTGCCTCCTTTGAGGCGGTGACAGCCACAGAGTCCCTCTTCTGGCAAAATGCGAATGGCGCACGGGGTATCAGCCCTGGAATGTTCCAATCCCTCAGCGTCCCCATTGCGATTGCCTTGGGCGTGCTTGCAGGTATTCTGTTTATGAAAGGCCGCAAAGGGATGCTCATTTCAGAGGTTGTTCTTGGCATTCTTTCGATCTTCGCAATTTTAGCCGTAGTACTTTATTGGGTGATCGTTTTAACGGTAGGCCAGGCCTAGTTGAGTTCGAGAGTGTAAGTTGCTTTAGCAACGCGTTTGAACTGAGATTTACTCTGCAGGTTCAAGAGGATAGTCGTTTCTTTGACTTGGCGGCTTTTGAGGACGCGTTTGACGATTTCGTCGCGGTGCAAAGGTTCTTTTGAATCTTTAAGTACCTGGGCGATGATGTCAGAGACCGTTCCCTTACTGTAACCCCAGTTGTCGAGTGCGTAAATGCCACGGCCAATCAGGACAAAGCGCTTGTCTTTGATAAGTTCGTTGTGGATCGCTTGAGTAGTCACGTCTTTACGCTTGAAGCTGCTGTCTTTGATGCTCTTGGCGATTTCTGAGAAGTGTAATGGCTTCTTGTTTTCCGCAAGGATGACGTAGATTTTGTCGCGGATGTTCTTCGGGTTTACAGTTGGCCATTTGGTCAGACCCCAAGAGTCTTTCAGGTGAGCAAGCTGTTTGCTGACACTGGCAAGTGCACTGACATGGCTTGGGTGTTCGTAGTTGAGCTTGTCGTGAAGTTCGTTCAGACTTAGTGGTGCGCCGGCAGTCTTAATAACAGTGACGATTTCGTCGATGCGGCTGCGGACTTTCTTTTCGTCGCCATAATCAGCGATGCCAACAGCGTTGTAGTAGTTATCGTTTTCATCAAGGACGGTCAGGCCTGGAGCCAGGGCTGCGATGAAGGCGACGTGGGCACGTTCTTGTTGGTTAGTTGGCTTACCGTAGATAGCATCAGCGAGGTCTTGAACGCGGGCAACGCGGCCCATTTCGCTCAAAGTGCGAACAAAGATTTTTTCGAGGCTTGAGACAACTTCGGTCTTGCCTTCTTCAGCAGCGATCTTCAGGCGAATAAGGATTGCCTTTTCAAGCTGACGAACACGTTCGCGAGTAATGCCAAGGAGCTCACCGATCTGCTCAAGAGTTTCGCGGCGGTCGTAGAGTCCAAAACGACGCGTGATAATCTCACGTTCGCGCTCTTGTTCAATAAGGGCCAAGACGTCGTTTACGCCTGCTTTCAGGTCGATTGGCTGCTTGGTGTCGGTCGCATCGCTCATGTATTCTTGGTCTTTCTTCCCGCGCCACCTCAGGAGTTACAAACTAATTAAATATTGCTTATCATTATACAAGATTAAGTGGATAATGTCAAACATATATTACAAAATATAGATTACTTCGATTATAGCATGAAGTAGACGAGGTTCGTAAATAGTGTTGTAGGGCTTTTATGTATTACTGTATATGGTGTGATAATGTTTATGCTTATCCTCCAACCACTCTGGCATGCTTACTTCTAAGAGGCCGCTCTATGGGGAATCTTCGATCGCCCATGGCGCTTGGCTCGCCCTGGCGGGGACATCCTCTTAGAAGTAAGCATGCCAGAGTGGTTGAGCAAAACATCTCCTGTGTTCTGGAAATAAAAAAAGACCTTGCGGTCTGGGGTTTCATGTGGGGTTTATTCGGGGGTGCGCATTGCTGCGCACCCCCGTGTTCTCGACCTTCTAGGCCGTGACGACCTGGTGCGAGCGCTTGCTCTTGATGCGCGAAGGCATCTTGAGACTGCTCGTCAGCCAGAGGCCGCCGATGACGGCGAGCTCGATGCCGATCCCGAACCAGACAGCTCGCTCGTTGAGCGGGATGAACTGGTCGAAGACAGCGATGGCCCAGGCCATCAGGCCGATGAGAGCGATGATGCCGAGGCGGACGTAGCGAGCGATCTGCTTGTGGTCATACGTCCACAGGAGGAAGGCGATGCCGAGCAAGGCTACGCCGATGAAGGCAACGCTCGTGATCAGGTTCGCCTCACTGGGCAACAGGCTCTCGAGAAAGTGGTCAATGTTCATGTCTTATAGTTCCTTCCGGTTGGGTGTGCAGTAAGACTTAGACAAGATTATAGCACTTAAGCTAATAAATGTCAATACTGCACGGAGGCCAGGAAAGCAAAAAGCCTCGGTCGTCACACCGAAGCTTTAAGCTGGTGGAGACCGAGGCGGCGGGTTGTGTAATTACCGCGTGAACCGTGCAACAAATCGGCAGCCAATGATAACCACACTCGCGCCAATCAACAGGATGGCGAGAAGGTAGATCGGCGTGACGTACGCCTGGCCATTACTTGTGGTCATTGTGCGGTCCAGGCTGGCGTAAGCGGCTGCCGCTCCTAAAAGCGCTAGGCCGACTGCTGCCCCCCGACTCCATTCGAAGTAGTTCGATGAGCCGGCCTGGATGATGCCCCACGCGCAGTAGACGAGCCCAATGAGCAGGCCGATGCCGATAGGTGCTGCATATGAATATGCGGATAGTTCCACTTCCTCCCCTTTCTTCTCAGAAGCAGCAAGGCGATCTTGGTGCGAGGTGAAGTATGGATATATTATAGCATAAACTCTATAAAACATCAATACTCCCCTGAAAAGCAAAAGGTCCCGCCGTCATCAACACGGCGGGACCTTTTGGGTGTTCGCTGTGGACGGGGCGGGACGAGGTGGAAGGGGCTCAGATGTCGAGATCTGCACCGACGGCGACGCCGATCAGGCTGACGCGGCCGAGGCCGGCCGGGATCTTGTCGGGGTGGAGCCGGTCGCGGAACTGCTTGTTGGCCTCTGCAATGCTAAGCCGGGGTGCGGCCAGCTTGGACTGGTTGATGTCGAGATTCGGCGGGCCGATCTTGACGCGGACGCGCAAGCCGGCGATGCCGAGCGCTTCGGCTAGTGCCGAGGCAATCTTGCGCTCGAGCCCGTTGATGCTGTTTGCTCGAATGCCACGGTTGAGGTTGAGCGCAACGACGAGGTCTTGGCGAAGGACTCCCTTCCCGAGATCGACGTAATGCGGCGGCATGACTGCAGGGGTAGTGAATCCCGAGCCCGGCATGCCAGTCAGAACGGTCTCGATGACGGTCTTGCAGGTGTGCAGCAACTCGTCACGAGGCCGCGTAACACGTGTCCCTTGCAGGACGGTGGCAGTAATCATGGTTCCTTCCAATGGTGATAAGGGCGCGTGAGAGGTTCACGTTTTGGTCCCTTTGTCACTGGGGACTGGAGAATTTATATCACAAAACTAGATATTTATCAAGCTACGATTTCTTGCGTCGAGCAGTAAAGCGCTTCTTAGCGGCAGGAGCTTCAGCCAGAAGTTTCTTAGCTTCGTCGTGGGTAATCTTTTCTGGCTTAGTGTCTTTTGGAATCTTAGCATTCTTTTTGCCATCGGTGATGTATGGGCCATAGCGACCGTTTAGTACTTTAATGCCGTCGCCAAAGTCGGCGATGTTCTTCTCTGCTTCAGATTTGAGCTTGGCGGCGTAGAGCTCGCGGGCTTCTTCCTCTGTAATAGTATGGGGATCAAGGGGTTTGATGCTGACAAATAGTTTATCGATTTGAATGTAAGGGCCAAAGCGACCAATCGCAGCTTTAATGTCTTTGCCGTCTTCGGTCGTGCCGACCAGGCGTGGCAGTTGGAACGCAACCAACGCTTGTTCGAGGGTGACCGTTTCAATGCGAGCACCGGCCGGCATCGGGGCGAATAATGGCTTGTTCTCTTTGTCTTCAGTGGCGCCGAGTTGAAGCATCGGGCCAAAGCGACCAAAGCGGGCGTAGATCATCTTACCGGTCTTTGGGTCTGTCCCCACTTCAGTGGTGTTGGCGACGGCTGAACGGTCGATGCCGCCAGAGTTTTCAATCAGTTTGTGGAATGGGATGTAGAACTTTTCGAGCATGACGTTGCGCGCAAGTGCGCCGGCGGCGATCTTGTCGAAGTCTTCTTCAACAGAGGCGGTAAAGCCGTAATCAACCACTTGCGTAAAGTGATCAGTTAAGAAGTCGCTAATCATGTGGCCAATGGCAGTTGGGACTAGTTTACCGCGGTCTGAGCCAGTTTTTTCTTGAATCACTTCACGAACAACGTCACTCGTCTCGCCGAGTTGCAAGGTAATAACATCACGTGGTTCACCTTCTCCTTCACCCTTAACGGCGTATTCGCGGGCCTGGATGGTTCCGATAATAGTCGCGTAGGTTGAAGGGCGGCCGATGCCGAGTTCTTCAAGCTTTTTCACCAGTGAACCTTCAGTAAAGCGAGCTGGCGGTCGAGCAAAGACTTGCTTAGCAAGGACGTTTTGGACGGCGAGAATATCGCCAGCGCTCATAGCAGGCAGCAGATCAGGATCTTTTTTGCTGCCGCCGTAGACTTTCAAGAAACCATCAAAGACGATGACTTCACCCTTGGCTTCAAAGACGAGCTTCGAGGTGCTGATGGTGATGGTTGCGGTGGTGCGTTCCAATTTTGCTGGTGACATTTGGCTGGCGAGGGCGCGGGTACGGATCAAATTGTAGAGTTTTTGGTCGTATTCATTGCTACTTCCCTTTTCCAGTGCCATGTCAGTTGGGCGAATTGCTTCGTGGGCTTCTTGGGCGCTGGCGCTTTTGGTCTTGAATTGGCGAACGGTTGAATATTCAGCGCCGAACTTGCTGGTAATAAAATCTTTAGCTGCGGCAATGGCCTGGCCGCTCAAGTTTACTGAGTCGGTACGCATGTAAGTGATCTTACCTTCTTGGTAGAGTTTTTGGGCGCTCGACATGGTGGCGCGGGCACCAAAGCCAAGTTTTGAGTTGGCTTCTTGCTGGAGGGAGCTGGTGGTAAACGGTGCACCCGGGGTGCGGCTGGCTGGGCTCTTGGTGACGTTTGAAACGGTGAAACTGGCGTCTTTCAGGCTTTCAAGGAATTTCTGCGCCTCTTCTTCGGTGTCGAACTTTTGTGGGAGTTCGGCGCGGACAAGTTCGCCGTTGTGCATAAATTCGGCCGTGACCTTGAACTGGGATGAGCCTTCAAAGGCTTCAATTTCACGTTCGCGTTCAACAAGCAGGCGGACGGCTGGCGATTGGACGCGCCCGGCAGATTTACCGCCCGGGACTTTTTGCCAAATAACTGGCGAGAGTTCAAAACCAACAAGGCGGTCAAGGATTTGACGGGCTTGTTGGGCTTGGACGAGTTCCATATCAACGGTACGCGGTTCTTTAACTGCTGCTTCAATGGCTGATTTGGTAATTTCGTGGAAGACAATACGCTTGGTAGTTTTAGGGTCAAGGCCGAGGACTTCACATAAATGCCAGGCAATGGCTTCCCCTTCGCGGTCTTCATCGGTTGCCAACCACACTTGCTCGGTGGCTTTGACGGCTTTTTTCAGTTCGGTGATAGTTTTCTTTTTGTCGGGGTCTACTTCGTAGGTGGTTTCGAAGTTGTTTTTCACATCAATTGGCGGCGTGCCGGTCTTGGTTTTCTTAGCAATCGAACGAATGTGGCCAATGCTGGAAAGCACTTGAAAGTCACTCCCGAGGTATTTCTCGATAGTTTTTGCCTTGGCTGGCGACTCGACGATTACTAAATTCTTTGGCATATATATTGGTTGTGTTTGCTCAACCAGCTAAACACAGTGGCTGACTTTACACAACTTACTATATTTTGTAAATGGTATGAGTTAAGAATTAGTTCTTGAGAATGCCACGGTCGATGTAGCGCTGGGTAAGGTGCGGATAGGCTGCAGCGGCGGCCCGAACAAGGTGTTTGTGGTGATCAATAGCATGTTCGCGAATAGAGACCAGGCTCCCGGAATCCCCTCTGCGGGCAAAGGCCGGGTGCGCTTGGCTGGGCATGTAAGGCAGCCCTTGAAACCGTGGGTCCATAATTCTCCCAGAATTACTGAGCGAATAATCTTTTGAGCGTTGCATGTAGCGCGCGAGCCACTCGGATACATATATAGGGAGCGAAAGGTTGTGTAGTAGGGTGCTCAGAGGGGCGAATTCATAGTGATCATCTTTAAAATCAACGGCGAGATATGGTTCGCCGATAAGCGCAAGTGGTGTACCCTTTTCGGGTGATTCGGGCTGAGCATAGAGTTCGAGCCAGGCGACTTCATCGAGTGGATGAGTTTCGAGTGTTGGGATGGTTGCGACTGCGGCTTCAAAGCTGGGCTTTTCAATGGAGGCGAATTGAACTGAGCGGCTGCCATTTGGGGATAAAAAATGCGTACCTACGCGGTACGCCAATTCACTTGCCTGCTCACTATCGTGAGTTGTACTTTCCCCTACTGTCTCTGCATATGTCATGTCTGTCCTTTGCCGTGAGATTTTTCCAATTGTATCACGGCGCGCAAGGACGCGCTACATGTAGTGCCCCCTGAAATTGAAGCGCCGCCCAATCCCTTGCGGGTGGGCGGCGACTTCGGACGTGCTAGATGAGCTGCGCGAGAAGCGAGAACGTGATCTGTTCGCGGTACTCGGCGAGCTGGGCGTGCTGCGCGGCTGTGACCGCCCGCCCTTGCGGCTGCAGGAAATGCGAGAGCTGCAGGTCGGTCATGACCACGCAGATGTCGAAGATCTTCCGCTCGAGGAACAGGCCGTATCCAGACTCGGTGACGAGCCCATCGGCCGGCCCCACGAACTGAAACAGAACGAACTGCGCGCCGCCAGGAACATCGGCAAGCTTGATGTAGCTGGGGCCGGGGTCCCGGAACCTCGGATCGTCAGCATCCATCTGTAGCGCAATTTGCGTTGCGTCGTTCAGGATGCCGAAGCCGATGGTCGGGAGACCTTCGAACTCGATCATCGCGGTCTTTTTTGCAGTGTGCGAGTTGGACATGCCTTTGTAGGCAATGTCCTTGCGGCGCTGCTCGAGGCTCCTGGTGAGGTTGTCGATTGTCGCAGCGAGATACATGAAAGGATTGCTGGCTGGTGCCAGAATCCCTGGCGCGGTCGGTGTGACCATGGTGCGGTGCTCTTTTTCTACTAGATTTGTCCAAAGTCCTCACGGAGCCTTGAACGACAATATTTGAATAAATCGTGTGCGCCCAGTTGCTCGACGTGTTAAGGATTATTATAGCATTTATGAAAGGAAAGGTCAATTTGGGCCAAGAAAGTCGAAGACCGCCCCGAAGGGCGGCCAAAGACGCATGTTGTTAGTTGTAGGGCTGGAGGTTGTTGATGAGCTCGATGATGGCATGGACCTCAGACACGCTGTAGGCGACATCAACCATTTCCGGGTCCACGAGGGCAAACGAGTTTGCTGGCGTCGGGCTGCCTTCGACCTCTACGAGGGGCATGAGGATCACGGCGGGTGCCTGCATGAATTTCAGTTCAAAGAACTTGTCGCCGACATTGGGGCTGATGCGCCAAGAGGGCATGTCGATCAGGTCGTATACCGGACGAAGGGCGGGATGCCCATCCTGTTTAGCCACCACGTAGGCCGCGGGCACGAAGACTCGTGATATCAGAGGCGCCGTGGTGCCTTTAAGGCGCTCGCCTGCCGCCTCGATGGCCGCTGCGAGTTTGTTAATGCGCTTCTGTGAAGCGGCGGAGCGAAGGCTCATGTGGGCTACCTAACTACTAGTTTTCAAGCGTCCTTACGGAGTGCCTGAAAGAAACGGATGAGGAATCAAGCGGTACTGCAACGTAATCA
>Ga0247804_10000185_pt1 | contig 28885 bp, 26 predicted proteins | sample UWRJL029104C1_FD_181142 | JGI IMG/M metagenome (GOLD analysis project Ga0247804, IMG submission 181142) | Plant litter microbial communities from Arlington Agricultural Research Station in Wisconsin, United States - UWRJ-L029-104C-1 | ecosystem: Environmental > Terrestrial > Plant litter >... | reverse complement strand
ATCGGCTCGATTGACGGCCGGCGGGCGCGGCCCTGACGCTTATTTGCCAACGTCCGCGCCGCTTGCTGCGTAAGGCGGAACCTATGAGTTCACCCGCTTCCTCTTCCAAGCTCGCCATTTACGGGGCCATTGGGGCCAATATTGCCATCGCCGTCAGCAAGTTTGTGGCGGCTTATTTCACGGGGTCGTCGGCGATGCTCTCGGAGGGCATTCACTCGCTGGTGGACAGCGGCAACGGCATGCTGATTCTCTACGGCGTGAACCAGTCGGTGAAGCCGGCCGATGCCAAACACCCTTTCGGGCGCAGTAAGGAGCTGTATTTCTGGGGGCTGATTGTGGCGGTGCTGGTGTTTGCCGTGGGCGGCGGTATGTCGTTTTACGAAGGTGTGACGCACCTGCAGCACCCGGCGCCCATCACCGACCCCACCTGGAACTACTGGGTGCTGGGGCTGGCGCTGGTGTTCGAGGGCATTTCCTGCTTCCTGGCCTTCAAGGCTTTCAACCACGACCGGGGCAAGGCCTCCTTTACCTCGGCGCTGGCCAACAGCAAAGACCCCTCGGTATTCGCCATCCTGATGGAGGATTTGGCGGCGCTGCTCGGCCTGGTGATTGCGCTGGCGGGCGTGTATTTCGGGCATTTGCTCAACAACCCGTACTTCGACGGGGCGGCGTCCATCGTCATCGGCCTGCTGCTGACGGGCGTGGCCATCTTCCTGATTGTAAAAACCAAAGGCCTGCTGGTGGGCGAAGGCGTGGACGAAACCACCCTCGCCGACCTCGACCGCATTGCCAAAGCCCAGCCCGGCGTATGCGCCGTGCGCCCGCCCCTCACGATGTATATGGGCCCGCAGGATGTGGTGCTGGCGCTGGATGTGGAGTTTGACAACGCGCTGTCGGCTAATGATGTGGAGAAGGCAGTAGTGGGACTACAGGATGCCATTCGGGCCGAGCATCCGGAGTTTAAGCGTATTTTCGTGGAGGCCAAGGCGCTGTCGCACCGGGCGTAAAGCCTTTTCTGTCATGCTGAACGCAGTGAAGCATCCTTTCACGCCGGCACGACACCGTAATTCAATCGTTAGGCCGTGAAAGGATGCTTCACTGCGTTCAGCATGACACGTTCTTTTATGCCTATTCCTCCTACCACTCCCTTCCACTCCTTCTGGTGGGCCGGCTACGAATGCACCGACCAGCTCAACGCCTTCGGCCACCGCGTCGATTTCCTACCCCTCACCGGCCACCTGCAGCTGATTGATGAAGATTATCAGGCCCTCGACCAGTTCCAGATTCGCACCGTGCGCGAGGGCATTCGCTGGGCCCAGATTGAAAAAACGCCCTACCACTACGACTGGAGCACGGTGCGCCAGATGCTGGCCGCCGGCCGCCGCCACGGCATTCAGCAGGTGTGGGACTTGTGCCACTTCGGCTTCCCCGACGACCTGACGCCGCTGCACCCGATGTTTGCCCGGCGCTTTGCGGCGCTGTGCCGCGCCTTTGTGGATTTCTACCGTAGTGAGCGGCCCGACGACGTACTCATCGTCACGCCTATTAACGAGGTGAGCTTCATCAGTTGGCTGGGGGGCGACGCCAACGGCACCGTGCCCTACTGCCACGGCCAGGGCTGGCGGGTGAAATACGGCCTGATGCGCGCCTACATCGAAGGCGCCCACGCCCTGCGCGAGGCCGACCCCGGCATCCGCTTCCTGAGCACCGAGCCGCTGGTGAATATCGTGCCGCCGCTGCGCGCCACCGAACGCGAGCGCCGCGAAGCCAAAGAGGCCACCCGCAACCAGTTTCAGGCCACCGACATGCTCAGCGGCCGGCTCTGCCCCGAGCTCGGTGGCCACGAAGGTTTGCTCGACATCGTGGGCTTCAACTACTACTACGACAACCAGTGGCAGAACCACACTACCAATAAGCTGGGCTGGGCCGATAACATTCCGGACCCGCGCTGGCGCCCTCTGCGCGCCCTGCTGCACGACGCCCACAAGCGCTACCAGCGCCCCTTCGTGCTCACCGAAACCAGCCACCCCGGCATCGACCGCCCGGCGTGGTGGGACATGATTGGCCGCGAGTGCGCCGCCGTGCGGCAAGCGGGCCTGCCGCTGCTGGGCGTCTGCCTCTACCCCATCATCGACCGCCCCGACTGGGACCACCCGGACCAGTGGCACCAGGCCGGGCTCTGGGATGTAGATGCGGGCGTGAGCCCGCCGGCGCGGGTCCTACACGAGCCGAGCGCGGAGGCGTTGCGCCGGGCACAGGGTTTAATTAATAATGAAGAATCAAGAATTAAAAAATCGCGCAGAGGCGTTCAATTTTCCGTTAGCTAGCGGCTATTTTTGAGGAATAGAATGGGGCAAAAATTCGCCCCCTTGCCTCAACTTTTAATTATTAATTCTTCATTATTAATTAAAAAAATGTCCGTCACCATTCATCTGGCTACGCCGCTCGGCCCACTGGCCCTCACTGGCACCGAGGAGGGCCTGAACGCCGCAAGCTTTCTGGAAGAAGCCGTGCCTGACACACCGCTGGCCCGAATTCCGGCCCACTTACGGGAAGCACATCGCCAGCTAAAAGCATACTTCGGGCGCGAGCTGCGCGACTTTGAGCTGCAATACGCGCCGCTTATCGGCACCGATTTTCAGCGGCAGGTGTGGGCGGCGCTGCTGGGCGTGGGCTACGGCCGCACGGCTTCGTACCTCGACATTGCCAATGTGTTGAATAACCCCAAATCGGTGCGGGCCGTGGGGGCAGCCAACGGGCAGAATCCGCTGGCCATCGTGTGGCCCTGCCATCGCATCATCGGGGCCAATGGCAGCCTGACGGGTTACGCCGGTGGCCTGCACCGCAAGCAGTGGCTGCTGGAATTTGAGCAGCCTGTGCGGCAGGGCGGGCTGTTTTAGCACGCGTTACTTCCCGGCCCCCACAAACGGCAGCAGTTCCCGGTATTCCACATTATTCTTGTGAATAAGCTGCGTTACCATCGCCACATGCTTTTTTTTGGGCAGTAGTAAGAACTTCGGCTCCTGCCCGGTTTCGCTCATTTTCTTCCGAAAACGAGCGGTGCTGACGCTGATGCTGGGATAGGTGCGCTCGCCCTGGAAGATGAGAAACGGCGGCAGCCCCGGCCGCACCTTGTAGATGGCCGACACGGCTTTCCAGCCGGCTGGGTCGCGGCCAAAGGCGTCGAGGTACTGCGTGTCGCCGGGGTCGCGGGAGGTGAAAAAGTGGTGCATGTCGAGCCCGGCGGGGTCGTTGAGGATGGCGCCGCGCACGGGGTTCTGGGGCAGGCCGTGGTGGGCGAGCAGGGCCTCGTCGGTGGCGAGCAGGGCGGCCAGGCCACCGCCGGCCGAGTGGCCCATCACGAAGATGCGGGCGGAGTCGCCGCCGTATTCCTGAATGTGCTGGGTGGTCCAGACCAGGGCGCGGGCGCAGTCGTCGGCCATCTGCGGCACCTGGAATTTGGGGGCCAGGCGGTAGTTGATGAGCACCGCCACCACGCCTTGGCGGGCCAGCTTGCGGCCGATAAAAAAGTAGAGGTTTTTGCTGCCGCTGTCCCAGCCGCCGCCGTGGATGTAGAATACCACGGGGTAGCCCGCGCCGCTGGGCTTTTTACTGGGCGAATACACATCGAGGCGGTGGCGCTCGGTGTCGAAATCGGGCGCGGTGGCGGGCACGTAGGCCAGGTTTTTGGTGCGGTGACTGGCGCGGGCGGAGGTGTAGCCGGCACCCAGCAGGAGCAGGCCGGCTGCCAGCAGCCAGGCGGCCGGGCGGAGGAAAGAAATCAGGAACATTAGCGGGAAAGGCCGCCGTAGGGACGGGCTGCCCTGCTCTACGCGGGGGCGGAAGGCACAGTTGGCCCGCCCCGGAACCAATAAGCTGGCAATAGCCTTGCCGCTGCGCCGTTTATCTTTGCTGCTACGCGTGCGGAGTTGTTTTTTTAGGACTCCGCTTCATTTTTACCTGCTCCGGTGTTGACTTTCAATTCGCTTAAAAGCCTTTCGCAGCGCGCGCTGCTGCTGTTACTGCTCACTACCTCGGTGGCTTATGCCCAGCGCAAAAAGCGCGGCGAAGTAGCCGCCAATGCCGATGGCAGCCTGCCGGCGGCCACTACCGCCGCCGTTAGTAATCCGCCCCCGGCGCCCGCCAAACCCACCCGCCTGCAACCGCTTTTCGGTGGACTCACGCCGGCTGCCGCCACGCAGCTGCTGGGGGCCAGGCAGCTGGAAGCCATTGCCGCCAGCTTTGCCTCGCGGGAGGAAGCCAGCACGTTCTTCGCCCAGAAAGGCTACGAATACCTGGGCGAAAACCAGGCCGATACCGCCGCTTACCGCTTCAACCTGGCCTGGCTGCTCAACCCCAATAACCCCGACGTGTATCGCGGCCTGGGCATCGTAGCCAGCAACGGCCCCTCGCCCGACGCGGCCATTGCCCTGCTCAACAAAGGCTTGACCCTGGCCCCCACCAACGCCTACTTGCTGGCCGACCTCGGCACCAGCCACCTCAACCGCTACGCCCAGACGAAGAAGAAAAAAGACCTCAGCACCGGCGTGGAGCTGCTGCAAAAGGCTGTGGCCCTCGAGCCTAAGCACGGCGTGGCCTGGCACCAGCTGGCGCAGGGCTACTACTACCAGGAGAAATACGCCGAGTCCTGGGATGCGCTGCACAAAGGCCAGGTGCTCGACATGAGCAGTATCAACTTCAACCTCATCACGGAGTTGATTGCCAAAATGCCCGACCCGCAGGGCATGTTTAAGTAGCGCGTGATTTTATTCCGCGGCTGCCGCCAGCGTTTTAGGTGGCTTACTACTTTCATCACGGAATGAAATTCCGCGTTACCATTCCTTACCTATGCGTTTTTTCCTTTCCCTCACGCTACTTGGGGCTTTGCTGTTCGGCACGTCATCTGCCCAGGCGCAGCACCGCCGTCAGCGCCGCCACTTCAACAGCCAGGGCCGCCCCTATTACCGCGGCCCGCTACGTCTGACGCTGGCCGGTGGCACGGCCTTCTACAATGGCGACCTCGGCGGCTTTGGCGAGAATTTTCTGGGCCCGGCCGTGAGCGCGGGGGTGCTCTATCGCCTGCGGCCGCACCTGCTCATCGGCAGCGAGTTTTCGTATTTCCAGCTGGGCGCCAAGGACAAGCTGCCCGAGCGCGGCCTGGCTTTCCGCAGCACCAATGGCATGGGCACGGTGCTGCTGCGCTTCGATTTGCTGCCCGACGAATCGGCGTTTTCCTCGGCCGGCACCGACCCGGCACCGTTCCAGATTTACCTGCAGGCGGGCGCCGGCCTGCTGCTGTATAGCCCGGAGGCCTATGAGGGCACCAGCCGCGCCACCGACAATACCCGCTTCCTCCCCTCAGAGCGCGAAGCCTTCCCCACCCAGCCGGGCGCCACTACGGTGTACCCGGCCATGGCGGGCGTGGCGCCGGTGGGCGGCGGCTTCACGGTGCGCCTGAATGACGCCCTGCACCTGGGTTTGGAGGGTAATTACTACTTCACGACTTCTGACCATCTCGATGATGTGAGTTTGCGCGGCAATCCCGACCAGAAGGATGGGTTCGGGACGGTGTTGCTGAAGCTGGATTGGGCGTTGCCTTCGGTGAGGTAAGGCTTAGTGCTACCGGTGTTAGGTGTTAGGTGTTAGGTGTTAGGTGAAGTACGAAACACCAAAAACCTAACACCCTTTTCAATTTTCCAATGCTCCCTCCTTTTCTCACCGTTCCCCCGACTGCGCGTTGGCCCGCCCAATGGGCCCGGTCCGCCTTTCGCTGGCGCCTGGGAATCATCGTAGGCTTGCTGCTCGCCCTGCTCCCCATCCTGCCCGGCTTCTACCACTGGGTGCAGAGCCGCCCCGGCCGCCTGCTGCCCGACTGGCTGCTAACCCAGCTGCCGGTGCGCGACGTGGCGGTGCCCACCTTCGCGGCCATCTACGGCAGCATTGTGGTGGCGCTGCTGTATCTGCTGCCGCGCCCGCTGCGGCTGCTACAAGCGCTGTGGGCCTATTTTTTCCTGCAGCTGCTACGCATCATCACCCTCACGCTGCTACCGCTCGACCCACCCACGGAACTCATCGTATTGCACGACCCTGTGACGGAAGCCCTGTTCCGCGCCTCCACCGAGGCACCCATTGTGCGCGACTTGTTCTTCTCCAACCACACCGCCACGATGGTGCTGCTCGTGCTGGTGGTGCGCCACCCCAGGCTCCGGCTGCTGCTGGCCCTCGCCACGCTGGCCGTGGCGCTGCTGGTGCTGGTGCAACGGGCGCACTACAGCTACGACGTGCTGGCGGCGCCGCTGTTTGCCGGGCTGGCGTATTGGGCGGCGGGGAAAATTACAATGAGCAGTGAGCAATGAGCAATTGTGTCGCCAGAACTTCCATTGCTCATTGCTCATTGCCCTTACAGGTACTTTTCGTAAATGCCGGCCGCAATCTTCTCCGTCAGCCGCTTTGGCACCAGGCTGGTGAGCCCGGCCGATACTTTATTGAGCAGCCCCGGCACTATTTCGGCCTGCCCGGCCAGCATGCCCGCCACGGCGGCGGCGGCCACGGCCTCGGGCGTCATGGCTACTTTGTCGGAGGTTTTCTGCAACTCGGCGCCCATGCCGGCGCGGTCGCCGAAGCCGGTGGTAGTGGCGCCGGGGCTCAGGCAGCTCACCGATACGTTCGTGTCCTTGAGCTCGTAGCGCAGGCCGCGGCTGAAGCTGAGCAAAAAGGCCTTGCTGGCGGCGTAGAGCGTGAGCGTGGGCACGGCCTGGTAGGCGGCGGTGCTCGACACGTTCAGGATGTAGGCCTTGGGGGCCTGATGCAGGCAGGGCAGCAGGGCGTGGGTGAGGGCTACGGGCAGGCTCATGTTCAGTTGCAGCATGTTCTGCTGCTCGGCCAAACTCAGCTCCTCGAAGCGGCCCCAGAGGCCGTAGCCGGCATTGTTGACCAGCACGCCCAGCACGGGGGCGTGCTCCTGCACCCAGGCCGCCACGGTAGCGGCGGCACCGGGCGCAGCCAGGTCGAGGGCCAGAATCTGGGCCTGCTGCTGGTGCTGCGCGCTGATTTCGGCCGCTACCTGCTGCAGGGCCTCGGCCGAGCGGGCTACCAGCAGCAGGTCGTAGCCGCAGCGGGCCAGGGCGTGGGCGAGGGCGCGGCCAATACCGCGCGAGGCGCCGGTGACGAGTGCATACATAGTGTTAGAACGATAAGCCCCCCTCCTTGGAAAGAAGGGGATGTTTTGCCGCAGACAAAACGGGGGTGGTTGAGGTCGGCAGGACTTTCGCGCCGGTGAAAAATTAGTGTTGCAAACGGCGTTCTGACGGCGCGAGCGGGCGAACCACCCCCGTTTGCTGCTCAGCGCAGCTCACATCCCCTCCTTTCCAAGGAGGGGAGTGTCGTTCCATCAGCCCCAACGCCACTACTTCACGAGGTGCAAAAACCGCAGGTAAAACGGCGTGGGGCTGCTATCCGTTTTGGGCTGGTATTTCCCGGAAATAATGGGTACGTACATCACCCGGCGGCGGCTGGCTTCGCCGATGAGCGGCGACTGGGCCACGCGGTGCCACATGCGGCCGTCGTGCACGGTGAGGTCGCCGGGCTCGGTTTCGATGGCTATTTCGTTGGGGTCGTAGTACACGTCTTTGTAATACTTCTTGCGAAACAGCATCTTGTGCAGACTCTGGCGGTGGGTGCCGGGTATCACGCGCAGGCCGCCGTTGGTGGCTTTGGTGCCGTCGAGGTGCAAACCCACGTTGAGCATCGGGCCGATGCGCTTGCCGTAGAATACGTCGCGCAGCGAGTCGGTGTGCCAGCCCATCTGGCTGAATTCGGAGCCCGCTACGTTCACGTAGTGGTTCACCACGAGGCCGTCCTTTTCGTTTTCGCCCACCCGGCCGCCCTCGGCTTCGAGCAGCGGGAAAAGGGCCCGAAACCGCTCATCCTGCAGCAAATCGTGCAGCACGGGGTGGTGCTGCGAGGCAAAGGCAAAGCGCTGCACGATGGGCGCACCATCGACGTCCTTGCCGTATTTGATGGGCACGCCGTTTACTTTTTCTACTTTATCGGCCAGCCATTTATCCTGCACTTCCTGGGTGGCCCGGATGATTTGCTGCACCTGCTCGGGCGTGGCAAAGGGCCGGAAATGCAGGAACCCGTATTTAGCAAAAAATGCCCGCTGCTCGGCCGTAAGCGAGGTACCAAGCGTGAAGCGGGGATAATCGGCGGATAAATTCATAGGGTAAGCGTAGCGCCGGGTTGGTGGCCCCGGGGCATAATACAAAAGTAACATCGGCCGGGTGCGGCACGACCCTCGGTAGTGCTGCAAGCTGCCCCACGGCCGTCTATAACCAGCCGCCTCGGCGGGAAGTTTTAAGGTTATTTTAAGTTTTAAAGGTCGGCCGGCCGGCGTGAATTGACGGTGAATGCGGCCGGGACGTTGCCTGCCGCAGACGGCCAGCCGGCCGGAATATTTTACCCGCCTACCTGGGCCACCTGCTGCCCGCAGCCGATACCCCCACCCGCAGGCCACATCCCAAATGACTAAGGCAAGTGCGCAGCGCACTACGCTAAGTCAAAAAAATATCAAGGCAAGTACACTGGCTACTACAATAAACTGTAAAATTACTACGATAAAAACACTGCGCAGTAGAGCAGTTTATTTTTTCACTACGATAAATGCGCACGATACTGCAGCAAACCGTTCTTTGAGTGCAGCAACTGTACTTTGCACTACGACAAGTGGGCGCCTGGCTGCTGCTGGGGAGCTGGGCCGGAAGAAGTTATTCGTCGGCCGCCTATCTTCGGGCCTTGTTGCCTGGTTTACTTAGCTCCTGCTGGCGATGGCTTTATCTACTGAAACACGCATTGCGCAATTTGCCGAGCGGCTGGCCCGGCGCGACGCCCCCGTGCCACCCGACCCGGCCCGCTTCGAGCCCGCGCGGGTGCTCGACCGTTTGCAGCGGGCCCTGCAGCTCCTCACGCAGATGCGCCTCTACAAGGGCCGGCTCACGCTGGCACGTATGTGCTATGCTTTTCTGGAGGTGCCGGAACTGAGCGGCGCGGCCCTGCAGCAGGCGGCCGGCATCGGCGACATTGCCGGCTCGCGGGCCCGCACGCGGCTGGAGCGCGCCGGCCTGCTGCAGCACTACTACCCCGGTAGCCAGCGCCGCTACCGCCTCACCCGCTTCGGGGAGGATTGGCTGCTGGCCGTGGCCCAGGATACTAAACCGCCGGCGCCCTCCGTTGCAGCAGTTCCTGCTGCTGAGTGACCTGTTACGCCCTGTCCATATGCTGTTCCTGCTGCCCACTTTCCATGCCCGCCTGCAAACCTGTCCGGTGAGCCCGGCCGCCCTCACGCCGCACGCGCAAGGCAACTTTTGTAGCCAGTGCCAGCGCGTGGTGCAGGATTTCAGCCAATCAGTTGACCCCGTGGCCGACCTAGCGGCCGCCCGTGCCGCCTCGCCCGATGGGCGGGTGTGCGGGAGCTTTCGGGCGGCGCAGGTGCAACGGCCCCGGCTCACGCGGCGCCTGCGCTGGTTTGTGGTGGCGCTGGTGCTGGTGGTGGGCCAGGGCCTTACGGTGCAAGAGGCGCAGGCGCAGGTGCGACGGCCGGTCAGTCGCCCGCATACAGTGGCGAAGCCTAAGAAACCGGCAAAGCAAACCACAGTACCCAAAAAGGCAGCGCCAATACCTGAGCCACTAGACGAACAAACCACCTACATGGGCATCTCACTCCCGGAACCAACGGAGGATATAGTAGTGGTGGAACAACAACAACCTCCCGTTTATACCTACGTGGAGCAGATGCCGGAAGCCCCCCAAGGTGGCGGTATGGCCGGGCTGGTGGCCTACATTCAGAAACAGGTGAAATGGCCGGCCACCTGTATCAAGGATGGTATCGAAGGCCGGATTTTCGTCAACTTCATTGTCAACGAAACCGGGCAAGTAACCGACGCCAAAGTGGTCAAAGGCATCCACCCGCTGCTGGATGCCGAAACCCTGCGGGTAGTGAGCGGCCTGAGCGGCCTCACCCCGGGCCGCCAGAATGGGCGGGCCGTGAAAGTGAGCCTGACCCTGCCCGTGACCTGGAAACTGCAGTAGAGAATACCTGCCCGCCTGCTTTCACTTCCTGCTCATGCTGCTCCTCCCCACCTTCAACGCCCGCCTCAATCCCTGCCTGGCGAGTGCCGCCGCCTTTACGCCGCACGCCCAAGGGCAGTTTTGCAGTCAGTGCCAGCGCGTGGTGCAGGATTTCAGCCAATCAGTTGACCCCGTGGCCGACCTGGCGGCCGCCCGCGCCGCCTCGCCCGATGGGCGGGTGTGCGGGAGTTTTCGGGCGGCGCAGGTGCAACGGCCGAAGCTGACGCGGCGGCTGCGCTGGTTTATAGCGGCGCTGATGCTGGTGGTGGGCCAGGGCCTTACGGCGCGGGAGGCGCTGGCGCAGGTGCAGCGGGCCGCTACCACAGCCCCGGCCAAACCATCCGCTTCGTCAAACAAGCGGGTTGTGGCGGCTCATCCGCTACGAAGTGATAAGCTGGTCATGAAGAAAGACCACGCTGATACCGTGTACGGGGTTATGGTTGAGCAGATGCCCGAATTTCAGGGTGGAGGGGCGCAAAAAGTTGTTCAGTATATTCAGCAACGCGTAGTATGGCCAAACAGGAACGGCCAAATGGTACAGGTGGAAGGCAGAGTGTTCGCTAGTTTCACTGTAGGTGCGGATGGGAGGGTGCGGGGGGCGAAAATTTCGAAAAGCCTGCACCCGCTATTCGATGCCGAAGTTCTGCGCGTGGTACGTACCCTGCCGGCTTTTACCCCCGGCCGCCAGAATGGATTACCAGTAGAAGTAGCCTACACTGTCCCAATCAACTTTACGATTGAGTAGTTTTTCGCTTTAAACAAAACGAGCCGCTGCCCCAAAAAGGCAGCGGCTCGTTCGGCGTTAGCGGAGCGGACAGCTAGGCCGCCACTTTGTGCTCGACTCTTTCGACAGCCGTAACGCTGGCATTCCGTTGCTTGATTTTCACGAGCGTAAATGCACATACCACCGCCAGCACCAGAAACAGCGCGTCGATAAACAGAATATCAAGCTGCCCCTTGGCGTAGGTGCTCCAGAACCAGTTGCCGCGCACGGCGCCATCGAGCAGCGGCAGCAGGAAGCACAGAATGGTGGACAGCATGAGGCTCTGCTGATTGGTGAGGGCGATGTTGCGGCGGGCGATGAAATACAGCCCCAGCACCAGCCAGGAATAGAAGTACCAGTGGAAGATGCCAGACTGCCCGGGGTCTTTGAGGAACAGCAGCGCAATCATGGTGAAGGCCGTGACGGGCAGCATACTCAGGCACAGGGCCAAGAAGATATTGGCCGTCCAGAAGTTGAATTTCCGCTCCTTGGCGGGCGTACTGTTTTTGTCGCGCGCCACCAGCCAGATAAAAATGCCGGAGATGATGACCACGCAGCCCAGCACGCCGAGCACGAAGTACATCACCCGCAAGGGCCGCCCGCCGAAGTCGCCGAAGTGCAGGTGATGCACCAGGGCACTCACTTTATCGACGTAGGTGGCGTGGGCAGTCGGCAGGGTTTCGGACAGCACCCGCTGGTCGCGCACCCGGTACACCAGTCGGCCCGAGCCGGCGAAGCTGGCATCGGCCTGCGGGGCCGAGGCCACGATGACGTGCATGTTGGCATCCTGGTAGTTGCGGATGAACAGGCGAGTCAGCTGGCTATGGCTGAGGCGCGCTTCCGTCTGGCGCACGAACTGGTTCAGGTCGAACTGCGTCGTCAGCGGCTGGTAGGTGTAGGCGTATTTGGTGGTGTCGTTGGCGTACAGCTCGCTTTCCACCTTCTCGCGGTCGCCCTTGTAGGCCAGTTGCGTGAACGGGAACAGCAGCACCGAATTTACAATCAGCACAATGCCCGTGACGGCAAAGATGAACTGAAACGGGAATTGTATCATGCCCAGGGCCGTGTGCAGGTCGGTCCACACGGTTTTCCACTTGGCCCAGGGCCGGAAGGTGAAGAAGTTGGAAACAATCTTGTTCCAGTGCAGCAAGAAACCCGTAATCAGGGCGAAGAGGAAGATAAAGGCCGTGAGCCCCGCCAGCAGGTAGCCGAACGGTGCCCCCAGGTTGATGGGCAGGCGAATGAAGTTGAGCGGCGCCAGGAAGTGCAGGCGGTACAGAAACTCGCCCATGTCGTAGGATTTCTCGTAGTCGCCCTCCTGCTTTTTCGTGAAGTCGTAGGCGAAGGAAGCGGCATCTTCGTCGCCCCCCCGGCCGCGGCCCCGGCCCCGCTTTTTCCCGCCGTGCTCCTCCCCTTTCGGCTTGGGTTTGGGCTTGAACTGCTTTTTGATGATGCTGTCGTTCGACGGCAGCATCGAGACGTAGGCCGCCACGCCGTTCTTGTTCAGGAAGAACTCGAAATCACGGCCTTTCAGCTTGTGGTGGCGGCTGAGCGAATCGAGCACGGCGTTGAAATCGCGCGTCGTGTTTTTACGGCTGGCGACGTAGGACGTGTTTTTCTGCCAGGCCGCAATGTCATCCTTGAAGAAGGCAAACGAGCCCGCAAAAAAGATGACGAACAGCACCGCGCAGATGATGATGCCGCTGACGGTGTGCGTGTGGAAATAGATGTTGTACTTGCGGTTGTCCATAGCTTAGGCCGTCTGCAGAAAGTAATAAGGCACCGCAAACAGCAAGGTCAGCCCCACGTAAGTCAGCCACACCTTCCAGATGCTTTCCGCAATAAAAGCCCACAGCAGGAGAAAGGCCCACAGAATATAGCCGGTGAAAAAGGCCGTGGCCAGCACGTTCTGGCGCGGAAACACCAGCGTCAGCAGCAGGTGTAAGCTCAGCATCACGGCGTAGCCGCCGAAGAAGCCGGCCATGATTTTCGAAAACCGGAGCCAGCCGGAGGTCGTGAGGTATTTTTTGTTCGCGGGCATGCTTACAGCGCTACTTCCAGCGTTAAAAAGACGAGATAGAGCAGCACCGTGGCAGGCAGCCGCAGGTAACGGAAGGGTGCCAGCGTCACAATCAGGTTGCCCACGCCCATCAGCCCTACCAGCCAGGCACTCAGGCCGGTCATCCAGCCAAAGCGCCACACGAACAGCGCCGCCGCCAGCGCCGCCAGCGCCCACCCCACGAGGCGGGCCGGGCGCGGGTTATTGGTCACGTACACCTGGTAGCCCACCGGCTGGGTTTTAACCTGGCTGGAGCTCAGGTACCACAGCTGGAATGCCATGAGCAGCAGGAAGAAAAGAGTGCTTATCATCGGGGTATACATAAGCTTTAAGCCCGCCCGCTAATGGATAGTCGGGCACGGTAGCCGGTATCCATTGGCAGGCGGGCCTGGGCGGTTGGCTAGGGCCTTAGTTGGTCTGGTCCAGGAATTTTACGGCCGTGATAGCCCCGCCTTCAACTTTCAGGCCACGGGTGGCGGTCAGGGTGCTGGCGTCTATCTTGTACACGAAGCTGGTGCCGTCCTTCAGGTTCACGCCGAAGTAGCCGGTGCGGCCGTCCTTGGGAGTAAAGTTGTTGACCGAGATGCTGGCGATGTCAGCTTTGGCGGGCAGGCCCGTTACGGCCTTGTAGGTGCCGTCGGCAATGTTCAGGATGCCCACGTTCAGGCCGGCGGCGTAGGCGCCTTTTTCGGTCGGGGTGGTGGCGCGCACCAGGTAGTTGTTGCTGCCCAGGTACAGCCAGTTGGTGATGTTCATACCACCGCTGATGCTTTCGAAGTTCAGCAGGTACGACTTATCGAACTCGCTGGTACCGGCCTTGATACGCACAATGGCCGAAGGCTTGGTCGAGCTCAGGCGCGTGGCGGGCGTGGTACCGGCGGGGTTGGCCGCCGTAGCCACCGAGGCCGAGAAGGCGTAGATGTCGCCGTTTTCAATCACCGACAAGCCATCGGTGAAGTAGCGGCCGATGAAGCTCGTGCGGTTGTCTTTGATAACCTTCTCCAGCTTCATGTCGGCGTAGTTGAACACGGCAATCCAGGCGCTGTCGGGGTACGCGGTGGCGAAGTTGGAGCCCGCGATGGAGAAGTACGGGGCGTACACCTTGGTGCCTACCTGCTTCAGCCAGCTGAAGTGCGCCAGCTCGCCGTTGCGGGCTACGTTGGCGGTGTTGGTGATACCGTCTGAGGTAATAGTCAGGCTGTTGGTATTCACCTTGTACCAGCTCGAATTGGGAGTGGCCGGGTTGCGCATAATCTTGAAGAGCAACAGGTCATCGTTGACCGGCTCGAACGCCTGCACGGTTTCGGTCTGGAAGTTGGTCAGCTTCGTCAGCACGCCCGCCTTGTTGTTGTAGGCCGTCACGGCGCCGGGGTTGCCCTGGCCGTAGAGCATGCTGAAGAATTTGTTGTTGTGCGTCACGTAGTAGCGGTACGTGCCGTCCTGCTCGATACCGTTGCCGATGATGGATACCGAACCCGACTCCAGGGTGCCGGCCGTCAGCAGGTAGTCGGCCACGCCGGTGGTGGCGGCGGGCGTTACGGTTACGATGTAGTTACCGGGGGTTTCCGGGGCCGAGGTATCATCGGAGCACGATGCGAAGGCGGCGCCCGCGAGCAGCGTGGCCAGGGTATTTTTAAAGTTCATGGGGGTTATTGGTTAGTAGGTTTGCTGAAGAAATAGCGGAGGTTGATGTAGAAGGCCCGGCCGGGCTTCTGCAGGCTGAAGTTGTCGTAGAGCTGGGAGTCGGCAATGTTGCGGCACTCCAGCCCAATGTTGTAGCGCCCGTTTTTCAGGCTGTACACCACGTTCACGTCGTGGCTGAGCTGCACCGGCACGGCCTTTTTAGGGTCGGCAGTAGTGATGTTTCGGCTGCCGAAAATGGGCCACACCAGCCAGAACCGATACACGTACAGCAGATTGTAGCCAATGGTGAGGTTATTACCCTTACCGCCCAGGTCGGGCAGTATCAGCGAGGCATCGGCATTGCTGAAGAGGGAGGGAATGTTCGGCATCTGGGCCAGGTAAGCCACGCTCACGTTGGTGTAGGGCACGCCCGTTAGCGGGTCGCGCTCATATTTCTGGGTGTTGCGCAGGTACTGGTAGGTGGCGGTGACGCCGGCCGTGAAGCGGTTGCGGTGAGAGTACCGGATTTCAGCGTCGCCCCCCAGCGTCCACACCCCGTCGCGGTTGTCCGACACCAGCTTCGACTGATTGTTGTTGAACCGGTCGTAAATGAAGTTGAAGGAGTAGCGGTACACGCCGTTGGCATTCACCAGCAGGCGGTTGTTTTCATTGAGCAGCAGCGTGTAGCTTGTGCCCACGTTGATGTTGTGGCTGCGCTCGGGCTGCAAACCCAGGTTGCCCTCCCGGTTCACGGCGTCGCCGAAAATCTGCTCGGCATCCGGCAGCCGGTTCGACATCTCGTAGGAAGACTTCAGTTGCAGGCTGGGCGTCACAAAATAGGTACCCGCAATGCCGTAGCCCAGGCGGCTCACGGCCGGCTTCGCCTCCGAGGATGACGACGTTACGTTTTGCTGCAAGTAGTGCTTGCCAAATACCGACACGCTCCAGACATCCTTCACATTGTAGGAGTAGCCCAGGCCCAGCACGTTCTTCTGGCTTTTGCGGGCCGGGTCCAGCCGCGTCGGGTTTATCTCGTCCGAGCCCTGACGGTCGAAGGTGTTGAACACATTGTTCAGCGCCAGCGCCTGACGCTCGCCCAGGCGGTAGTTCACCATGGCAGTGGCCAGGCCGTTGTTGTTGCGGTACTTATAGAGCGTGCGTTCCCGCTCCGAGCCGTTCGCGCTCAGGCGCCGGAAGCGGCCATACCAATCGTAGCGCCCGCCCACGGTGTCGATGTTCTGCTCGGTGCCGAAGTTGAAGTTGGCATTCACCGTTACGTCGAGGCCCGGCAGCAGGTTTTCCTTGCGGTATTTCAGGCTGGGCATCAGCAGAGTGCCCCGACGGTGCCAGGCGCCAAACACCGTTACCAGCCGCGCCCCGGTCTGAATTTCCTGGTAGTTCTGGCCCAGCGTTACGCCCAGCAGCAGCTTGTCGGCGTAGCGCTTGCCCACCACCCCCACGTTGGCAATCAGCGTCTCGTTGTGGTAGTTATCATGGAAGCGCCGCACCCGCACACCCGGCTCATACGCCCCGGTGTTGATGTCGGCCGCGTCCACCGTCACCTTGTAGTCGTTGTCCGAATAGTTCTGGAAGGCATTCACCTGCAGCGTCAGTCCGCTTTTCGTGGTGGCGGCCATGTTCACAGAGGTGCGGTGCGTGTTGAACGAGCCGTAGGAATACGAGGCATCGACGTAGTTGCGATGCCGGTCGCCGGTTACGATATTGATGGCCCCGCCCAGCGCATCCGAACCCAACCAAATGGGCACCACGCCCTTGTACACCTCAATGCGCTCGGCCGTATTGATGGGAATGTTGTTAATCTGAAACGACGAGCCAAAGCCCTCCATCGGAATCCCATCGATGAAATAGCGCACCTGGTTGCCCGACATCCCATTGAGCGACAGGTTAAAGCTGGAACCCACGCCGCCCGACTCGCGCACCCGCACCCCGGCCACACGGTCCAGCGCATCGGCCAGGTTCAGGGTGCTGTTGTAGAGCTTGGTAGCATCCACGGCCGTCACGTTAAACGCCTGGCGGTTTACCTCCTGCGCCTCGGTACGGCCTAGCACCGTCACCTCGTCCATATCGATGGACGTCTCCTCAACTGTCAGGGCCACCGCCGCTTCCTTGCCAGCTACGACCACCACCGCGCGCTTCGACGGCTTGTAGCCGATGCCGGTGATGAGCAGCGTGTGGTTGCCCGGCGTCACATTCGTGATAACGAAGTCGCCGGTGTTGTCCGAAATGGCCAGTAGCGCAGTATTTTCGAGCTTTACGGTAAGCGCCGGAGCCGCCTCGCCCGACTTCAGTTTCAGCTTGCCGCGAATCGCGCCGGGCTTCTGTGCATTCGCCACTATGCTGGCGGCACAGAGCAACATCACCAGTAAAATTCTTTCAATCTGCATTGCTTCTCAAACAGTCCAACGGAGGAGCAAAACCACTTTTTGCCCACGCCACGCATTCCTGCACATGGCCTAATTCTGCAGCAAAGGTCGGCACTGTTTAGAACGATTACAAATAATACGGCTTAGATTCTGAAGAAAATGTGAAGACAACCTGTTAAAAATCTTGTTGCCAGCTCATTATTTAGACTACGTTTAAATAACAAGTCGAACTGTTTCTGACGCGATGCTTCATTTGCCACCGGGGGTGCGGCTCGTTTCATCCCACCTTCGGCTGGCGGTACTCCTGCGTGGGTTTTTGCTTTCCGCAGGTGCGTGATATCAACCGGGGAGCGGCCAGCTTTTAGGCCAACTAATCTGGACAATTCCCTAAAATCCCCCATCTTCACGGCGCGCCGGCTGCTGCGCCGCTTTTTGTTCACTCTACTTCCCCTTCCCACCATGGTCTTCACGCCGTCTCCGATGCTTCTTAAGCTGCTCTACACCCGTGGCAGCCTGCACAATCAGCCCCAGGGTGAGGGCGTGGCCTTCAGCCTTAAAAACCGGCTCGACACGGTGAAAGTCACGGACTTCAGGCAGGTGCAGATTGGCGACGTGGTTATTCCGGCCGAGAAGATTGAGGTGGACATGGGCGGGGGCGAGCGCCGCCCGGCTACGGCCATCGATGCGGCCGGGCAGGCCGTGGAACTGCCGGTGGGCCGCGCCCTCACGGTGCTGCTTGATATGCCGCCGCTGGCTGAAGGTATTCACCAGGTGCAGCTCTGGTTTACGACCGATGTTTTTGGTGAGCTGCACGTGGAGGTGGAGGACGCCATCGTGGGCGCGGCCAACCAGAAGCCCCGCATCCCGCGCTCCGACGAGGACGACTACTCCGAAGCCGCCATCGCGGCCCGGCAGCGCTTCGCCGAGCAGTTTTCGGAGAAGGAATTTAAGCACCTGAAACACTACTCCTTCGACCCCCACCAGTTGCAGGGCAACTGCGAGCATTTCATGGGCGTGGCCCAGATTCCGGTGGGGCTGGCCGGGCCGCTCACCGTGCACGGCGAGCACGCGCAGGGCGACTTCCTCATCCCGATGGCCACCACCGAGGGCACGCTGGTAGCCAGCTACAACCGCGGCATCCAGGTGCTCAACCTCTGCGGCGGGGTGAAAACGACCGTCATCGGCGATGCCATGCAGCGGGCGCCGGTGTTCGTGTTCAGCGATGCGCGGGGTGCCCGTGATTTTGGCAAGTGGGTGGAGGCCAATATCGACCGCATCCGGCCGGAGGCCGAAAGCACCTCGCGCATTGCCAAGCTGCAATACATCGACACGTACCTGAGCAACAAGTTTGCCTTCCTGCGCTTCAACTACAGCACCGGCGACGCGGCGGGCCAGAATATGGTGGGCCGCGCCACTTTCGCCGCCTGCTCCTGGATTCTGGAGAACTACAAGGAGACGAAAATCGAGCACTTCTACCTCGAATCGAACTTTGCCACCGACAAGAAAGCCAGCCAGATAAACGTAATGCGCACCCGGGGCAAGCGCGTGGTGGCCGAGGCCGTGGTGAAGCGCGACGTGCTGATGCAGCGCATGCGCGTGACACCCGAGCAGCTGGCCTACCACGGCCAGGTGAGCAACGTAGGGGCCTTTTTATCGGGCGCCAACAACAACGGCGCGCACTCGGCCAACGGCATCACAGCCATGTTCATTGCCACGGGGCAGGACGTGGCCAACGTGTCGGAATCGAGTGCCGGGGTGCTGTATTCGGAAGTCAACAAGGACGGTGATTTGTACATCAGCATCACCATTCCCTCGCTCATCGTGGCCACGCACGGCGGCGGCACCGGCTTGGCGACGCAGAATGAGTGCCTGCAAATGCTGGGCTGCGTGGGCCGCGGCACGGTCAATAAATTCGCCGAAATCGTGGCTGGCGTGGTTTTGGCTGGCGAGCTGAGCCTGGGGGCGGCCATTTCGAGCTCCGACTGGGTGAGCAGCCACGAGCAGTACGGCCGCAACCGCTAAGGGTAAGCCGCTTGCCACCAGTCCGACGCCCTAGGCGTCCGACCGGTTGACGGGAGAACGACAGTTGTTTAAAAGTCCTTGTGCCCAACCGGTCGGACGCCTAGGGCGTCGGACCGGCAAACCTCTCCGGTAAGAAGTTATTTTTGCTTTCTCTCATCCTGTTTACCCCATGAAAAAGTTACTCTGGCTGCTACTCCTCACGCCAGCCTGGGCTCAGGCCCAAGCCAACCGCGACCTGACCGAAATCGGCATTTCGCTGTATCAAAAAGCCAACTCGCCGGACGCCATGCAGCGCCTCAACCCGGAGCTGATAAAGGCCCCGGAGGCGCACATCGAGCGCATTCCTGTGCCCGGCACCCTGATTACGAATGACAAAAAGCGCTTCCGGGTGAGTGGCTTGAGCTACAACGTGGCCCTGCAACTGCTGGAGGCGCAGGATTCGACGGGCTCGCACGTGTGGCCGCCCGGCAGCCTGGATGGCTTTTACCTCGGCCGGGGCAACGATGCGCGGCATTTCCGCTCCTACCAGGTGCGCGACGGCGGTATAAAGCGCGATTTTGTGGAAGTGCTGACCGTGGACAACGACAGTCCCATTGTGCTGGCCGTGCAGCATCACTACGTGCACGAGGAAGCGGTACTCGACCCGGTGCTGCGCAACGTGAAGATTCCCGAGCGCACCATTATCACCCAGACTGTCTTATCGGGCTCCGGCAACCTGCCCAACGAGCCGCTGCGCCTGCTCAGCCTCAAGCAGCGCGACGTGCTGAAGCTCTTCGGTGACCGCGCCGCCAAAGTTGCCGCCTTCGCCGCCAAGGAAAACCTGAGCTACACCGATTTGGCGCAGGTGCTGCGCATGGTGGAGTATTATAATCAGGTGGTTTCGAAGTAAGCATACAAGCACGTTATGCTGAACGCCGTGAAGCATCTCATCCGTGTAGCTAATCCCACTCGTTAGGGTTTACTACCACCGGCGAGATGCTTCACGGCGTTCAGCATGACGTGCTTTCTATTCGGTTTCTCTCCTGACTAGTCCATCATATCGGCCGCACGGGGCGGGTCGGGCACGAAGCCGGGGTTCCAGCTCATGGGGTAGCGGGGGTCGAGGTATTGCAGGGCCACGTCGGTCATGTAGAGGGGGCGGAAGGTATCGACCATCACGGCGAGCTCGTGGGTTTCCTTTTTGCCGAGGCTGGCCTCCACGGTGCCGGGGTGCGGGCCGTGGGGCAGGCCGGTGGGGTGCCAGGTGAAGGACGCCAAATCGACGCCTTTGCGCGACATGAAATTGCCGGCCACGTAGTACAGCACTTCGTCGGAATCGACGTTGGAGTGGTTGTAGGGCGCCGGAATGCTGAGGGGGTGGTAGTCGAAGAGGCGGGGGACGAAGGAGCAGATGACGTAGTTGTGGCCTTCGAAGGTCTGGTGGACGGGCGGGGGCTGGTGCAGGCGGCCGGTGATGGGCTCGAAATCGTGGATGCTGAAGGCGTAGGGGTAAAAGTAGCCGTCCCAGCCCACGACGTCGAAGGGCGAGTGGGCGTAGGTGAGCTGGTGCAGGAAGCCTTCTTTTTTGACCTGCACGAGGTAGTCGCCTTCTTCCGTTTCATCGGTGATGAGTTCGGTGGGGGGGCGCATGTCGCGCTCGCAGTAGGGCGAGTGCTCGAGCAGCTGGCCGAAGTGGTTGCGGTAGCGCCGCACGGTTTCGACGGGGCTGAACGACTCGATGATGAGCAGGCGCACGGGGCCTTCCTCGAAGTGCAACTGGTGAATGACGGTGCGCGGCACCACCACGTAGTCGCCGGGCTCGAAGGCGACGATGCCCATCTGGCTCCAGAGCTCGCCGCGGCCTTCGTGGACGAAGATGACTTCGTCGGCGGTGGCGTTTTTGTAGTAGTAGCTCATCCGCTTCTCGGTGGGGTTGCAGATGCTCATGGTCACGTCGGCGTTGCCGAGCATGGTTTGGCGGGCGGTGAGGTAGTCGCCGCCGGTGGTTTTCTGGGCCAGGGTGCGCAGGTGCTCGGGCTGGAGGGGGCGGTCCTTGAGCAGCTTGTAGCTGTAGGGTTTGGGCTCGCCGACGTGCTTTATCTGGGTGGGTGGGTTTTTATGATAAAGCAATGACGACACGCCGTGAAAGCCCAGGGTGCCGACAAGCTGCTCGGAGTAGAGGGAGCCGTCGGGCTGGCGGAACTGGGTGTGGCGCTTGCGCGGAATCTGGCCGAGGCGGTGGTAAAAAGCCATAAGCGAGGGAGGATTGGGTGGGGGGATTCGAGGGGGTGAAGATACGGCGAATGTGGGGGTGGCTGGCAAACGTGTCAGTAAGCTTGGCGAACGTGTCGCAAGCGTTGGCGAACGTGTCGCAAGCGTTGGCAAGCGTGTCAGTAGCCTTGGCAAGCGTGTCGCAAGCGTTGGCGAACGTGTCGCAGGCGCTGGCAAACGTGTCGCAAGCGTTGGCGAATGTGTCGCAGGCGCTGGCAAACGTGTCAGTAGCCTTGGCAAGCGTGTCGCAAGCCTTGGCAAGCGTGTCGGTGACGTTGGCAAATGTGCTGGTGACGTTCTGACGGCTGCTGACGCCTGCTACTCGCTGCGCTCGTCGCGGAAACAGCGTTTCGCGTTACTTCTTTAACAAGGCCAGCATGACGGTGCTGTCGCTGACGGCGGTGAGGGCGCGCTGGAGCTCGCGGTCGTTTTCGCGGAGGACGGTGTAGTAGGGCACAAGGCCGTAGGCGCTGCGGGCAATGTAGGCCTTGAGGTGGTTGCGCAGCAGCGGGGCGCAGCGGCGGGCGGCGCCGGGCTCGGCCTTCACGCCGTCGCGGGTGGCCTGGGCGGCGAGGGTGGCCAGCTGCTGGTCGTCGATGCGGAAGGTGCTGTTGAACTGCTCGAAGCGGAGGCCTTCGAGCTCGGCCTTGTGCTGCTGATAAAAGGTGAGGGCGAAGGCGCGGAGCAGACCCTTGCCCTGCAATTGGGTGAAATAGCTGGAGTGGGCCAGCGAATCGCGGGGCACGAAAATATCGGGCATGATGCCGCCGCCGCCGTACACGGGGCGGCCGTGGTCGGTGCGGTAGCGCAGGGTTTTGGCGAAGCGGTTACTGTCGGCGGAGGCGAGCTCGCCGCGCTTTTCGCGCTCGGTCAGGTCGCGGCTGTATTCGGCGTAGCTGGCGCCGTATGGCTTCTGGATGGAGCGGCCGCTGGGCGTGTAGTAGCGGGCGATGGTGAGGCGCAGCTCGCCGCCGTCGCTCAGCGGAATGGGCTGCTGCACCAAGCCTTTGCCGAAGGTGCGGCGGCCCACGAGCAGGGCGCGGTCGTGGTCCTGGAGGGCACCGGCCAGCACCTCGGCGGCCGAGGCGCTGCCTTCGTCCACGAGCAGCACCAGGGCGCCTTCCTCAAATTCGCCGGTGGTGCGGGCGTAGGTCTGGGTGTCGTACTGGTCGCCCTTGCCCTCGGTGTACACGATTTTGCGCGAGCCGGCAATGAACTCGTCGGCCAGCTTGGTGGCGCGGTCGAGGTAGCCGCCGGGGTTGCCGCGCAGGTCGAGGATGAGGCGGGAGAGGCCGTGCTGGCGCAGCTCCAGCAGGGCCTGGTGGAAGTCGTCGTAGGTACTGGCGGCAAAGCGGTTGACCTTGATATAGCCGGTTTCGGGGTCAATCAGATAGGCGGCTTCCACCGAGTTGTTGGAAATGCGGCTGCGGGTGAGCGACAGGCTGATGGGCCGGGCGGCGCCGCGCCGCTTGAGCTCCACGGCTACGGCGCTGCCTTTGGGCCCCCGCAGCAGCTGCTGGAGCTGCGCATTGCTGAGCCGGGCGCCGGACACGCGCCGGCCGCCAAGGCTCAGCACCTGGTCGCCGGGCTGCACGCCGGCCAGCTCGGCGGGGCCACCGCTGAGGGGCGCCACCACGGTCATGGTGTCGCGGGCAAGGTTGAATTCGATGCCCACACCGTCGTAGTCGCCCTGCAGGAAGGCATCGGTATTGGCCCGGTCGCGGGCCGGGATATACACCGAGTGCGGGTCGAGCTTTTCGAGCATCTGGGCCACGGCGTAGTCGGCCAGGGCCTCGGTGTCGACGGTATCGGCATAATCGCGGTCGACGTAGCTCAGGATTTCCTTGAAGCGCAGGTAGCCGCGGGCCGTGCCCTCGGGGTTATCGGAGGAAGGGCGGAAGAGTTGGTTGTTGAGGAGGGCACCGCTGCCCATGGCCAGCAGTAACAGCACCGCCAGCCGCAGCCAGCCAACACGCGCAGAAGCAGGCGAAGGGGAAGGCATGGCGGTGGGGGAAATACGTAGGGGTGGGGCGGTGTCTTCAAAATTATTGAATTTTTCCCGGATAATGGGACGATGCTCCCCTCCTTGGAAAGGAGGGGATGTTTTGCCGCAGGCAAAATGGGGGTGGTTGAGTTGGTCGCGCCGGTAGGAGCGGAATTGGGATTTGCCGGGTTTGGCAATGGTGGTTCTGTTATCACCCTAACGGCGCGGACGGGCGAACCACCCCCGTTTCAGCTGCGCTGAAACATCCCCTCCTTTCCAAGGAGGGGAGTTGTCGTTCTAGCGCCTCCGTATCTTTGTGGCGTACTCAGCCCCTCCCCCACCATGCCCCGCATCCTCGCCATCGACTACGGCAACAAGCGCGTGGGCCTCGCCGTCACCGACCCGCTCGGCATCATTGCCACCCCGCTCGATACCATTCACAGCAAGGATTTGCTGGCGTACGTGAAGAAATACCACCTGCAGGACCCGCTGCGGGCCATCGTGGTAGGCATGCCGCGCACGCTGCTCAACGAGCCTACCGATGCTACCAGCGCCGTGGTGGGCCTGCTGCGCACCCTGCGCCGCGAGCTGCCCGAGGTGCCCATCCACGAGCTGGATGAGCGATTTACCTCGCGCATGGCGCACGCCGCCATGCTGGCCGGCGGGCTGGGGCAAAAGGCCCGCCGCGATAAGGCCACCGTGGACCGGGTGAGCGCTACCTTAATTTTGCAGTCGTTTCTGGATTCGCCGGCGGCGAGGCTTTAATTAACAATTGATAATTAAAGCCTGACACAATCCTAGAATTCATTTTGAAGCAGCTACCGGCCGTTTACTCCAGCGTTTTGCTTCATTATTAATTGTTAATTATTAATTCCCCTCCATGATTCTTCCCATCGTTGCCATCGGCGACCAGGTGCTGAAAACCAAAGCCAAGCCCCTGGCGACCGATTTGCCCGCCGAGGATTTGCAAAAGCTCATTGCCGACATGTACGAAACCATGTACTACGCCAACGGCGTGGGCCTGGCCGCGCCGCAGATTGGCAAGGCCATCCGGCTGTTCGTCATCGACTCGAACCCGATGGTGGAGCTGGACGAGGACGAAAAAAAGAAGCTGGAAGCCAAGGGCGAAACGCCCGAGGTGGGCATCAAGCGCGTCTTCATCAACCCGCAGATGCTGAGCGAAACCGGCGAGCCCTGGGGCTTCGAGGAAGGCTGCCTGAGCATCCCCGGGGTGCGCGAGCTGGTGCAGCGCTGCCCCGACATCGTGATTCGCTACGAGGACGAAAACCGGCAGGTACACGAGGAAGGCTTTTCGGGGCTGACAGCCCGCGTCATTCAGCACGAGTATGACCACCTGGAGGGTATTCTCTTCACCGACAAGCTTTCGACCTTCAAAAAGCAGCTGCTGAAAGGCAAGCTGGCCCGCATCAGCAAGGGCGACGTGAAGCACGACTACCGGATGAAGTTTCCGGGCCAGACGGGGCGGCGGTAGGAAAATCAGTATTGGCGCAGGCCTTCCGAATTTATAGGACGGCAAAACTGGCATACCTTGCACGGTATGCCAGTTTTTTTTGATTTCTTTGGCATATCGCCGCATGAAAACCCGCCTGCTGTCACTGCTTCTTCTGTTGCCCCTGCTGCTGTGGCCGCGCCAGCCGCAGGCCTGGGGCTTTTTTGGGCACCGGCTGCTCAACCGGCTGGCCGTGTACACGCTGCCGCCGGCCATGATTGGCTTTTTCAAGGCCAACATCGACTACCTGACGGTGAATGCCACCCGCCCCGACTCGCGCCGCAACCTGGTGCCGAACGAGGCCCCGCGCCACTTTCTGGACGTGGACCGCTACGGCGACAGCGCCGAGTATAAATTGCCCCGCAAATACGCCGATGCCGTGGCCCGCTACGGCGAGGATTCGCTGCAGCGCCACGGCATTGTGCCCTGGCATGTGGCGACGATGAAAAACCAGCTCACCGCCGCCTTCCGCGACAAGGACACCGACCGCATTCTGCGCCTCTCGGCCGACATGGGGCACTACATTGCCGATGCCTGCGTGCCGCTGCACACCACGCGCAACTACAATGGGCAGTTGACTGGGCAGAAGGGCATTCATGCACTGTGGGAGTCGCGCCTGCCCGAATTATTGAGCGCCGACTACGACCTGTTTACGGGGCAGGCCACGTATCTTGACAACCCAACGGTGACCATTTGGAACGCCGTTATCCGCTCGCACGCGGCGGTAGATTCGGTGTTGTTATTCGAAAAGGAAACGACGGCCAAATTCGCTGAAGATGCCAAATATGGCTACGAGCAGCGCGGCAACGCCACGGTGCGGGCCTACTCGCGCGAGTTCAGCCGCGAATACCATCAGCGGCTCAACGGGCAGGTGGAGCGGCAGCTGCGCTACGCTTCGCGGCTCATCGGTTCGTTCTGGTACACCTGCTGGGTCGATGGCGGCTCGCCCGACCTCAATAAGATGCCCCGCACGACGCCCTCGGAAGCCGAGAAGCTGCGCATGGAGCGCGAGGCCAAGGAGGCGGCAGCGGCGCCCATCGTGGCGGCGCCGGGGCACGATGATTAATTGCAATGAACAATTGGCAATGAGCAATGAGCAATTGTTCATTACCGCTGACAACAGATAGCACGCCACCTCGTACCCATTGTTAATTGCTCATTGCTAACTGTTGATTGATTCCATGAAAGGTCCGCTTACCCTGCTCCTGCTTACCATCTCCAACCTGTTTATGACCTTCGCCTGGTATGGGCACCTGCAGTTCAAGAAGCTGGCGTGGTTTTCCAAGCTCGGGCTGGTGGGAATAATCCTGGTAAGCTGGGGGCTGGCGTTTTTCGAGTACGTGTTTCAGGTGCCGGCCAACCGCATTGGCTTTGAGGAGAATGGCGGGCCGTTCAGTCTGTTTCAGCTCAAGGTTATTCAGGAGGTCATTACGTTGGTAGTGTTCACGCTCTGCACGGTGTTTGTGTTCAAAACCGACCAGCTCAAGTGGAATCATCTGGTGGGTTTCGGGCTGCTGGTGGCGGCGGTGTTCGTGATTTTTAAGAAGTGGTAGGCCGCGCATTAGCGTAGAAAACGAACTGGCCCCCGGCTGCAATGCAGCCGGGGGCCAGTTCGTTTTCACTGAAACTACTGGCTACCGTTTCACCACTTTTAGCACCTGCACGGGGCTGGCGGCCGACTGGAGGAAGGCGGTATACAGGCCGGCCGGCAAGGTTGCAGTGTTGAGTTGCACCGCTCCCGCACCGGCTGCAAATGACGTGGCGGGCTGCGTCAGCACCACCCGGCCCAGGGCGTCGCGCAGCTCCAGGGCCACGGCTTGCGGGCGCGTCAGCTCGAAAGTTACCGTCAACTCATTGCCGAAGGGATTGGGGAAGGCGGCGGTGGTGGCAGCGGGCTTGGCAGCGGCGGCGGGTAGTATTTGGGCGAAAGTCGTTAGCTGCCCCCAGGTTTCGCTGCCTTTGCGGTAGCCCACGAGGTAGGTGTCTTCGGTGCCGAAATTGGGGTAATAAGCGCGGGTGGCGCCCAGGCCGGGGGCCGTCCACACGTAGCCGCCCGAGTCGAGTGCGCCGGCGTCCATCAGGCTGAGGGTATCGGACTGCGTGGCCGGCGCGCCGCAGGTCATGCCGTTGAAGTGCTGCTGCAAGGGGCGGCCGTTGAAGCTGGCCGTGCGCCAGGCGGGCAGGTTGATTTGGCCACCGCTGTTCGATGAGCCGCCATTCCAGAAGCCGGTGAGGGCGCTGGCGGAACTGCGGGTGACGACGAACGTTTGCATGGAGTAGGCGCCCAGACTGGTCGACGAGCAGCTGCGCTGCAGCGTCCGGCGCCGAATCTGGTAGCGAATGGTATCGCGGCCGGGGCTGTCGTAGCGGCTCACGATGCTGTCGCGCGTCCACATCTGGACCAGGCACGGAAGGCCCATGCCATAGCTATCGGTGCGGCGCAGAAAGACGTCGCCGGGCTGGAAATCAAACACGGTCATGGCGCCGGTGACGGCAGTGCCCAGCCGGGCTTCGGGCAGCGCCGTGAGCGTGAGCTGGCGTAGCGGCAGGCGCAGATTGAGGTAGTGCCCCAAGGTGGGGCCGCTCACCCAGCCGTACGTTTTGCTCAGCACCAGGCTGGCGCCGTCGGAGAAACCGATGGTCAGCAGCGAATCGGGCTGGCCCAGGGTGGTGCCGGCCGTGCGGGCCAGCACCTGCCCCGTGAGGCCCGGGGCGGCGGGCCACGCCTGCCCGATGGGGGCGCCGGCCCGCAGCAGCAGGCTGCGGCCGTTGGCGGCCGTCAGCCGGTAGTTGCGGCCGGGGCTCACCGTCAGCGTAGCGCCAAAAAGGTTGTCGGCGCGGTCGATGAAGCTCCCGCAAGGGCTGGCCGTTGGGATGCGAACTGCCCGACTGACCCGGCGCGTGAAGCGAAAAAGCGAGTCGGCACCAACCTGCCCGGCATCGGTCACTTGCAGAACGTGAGTGGTGTCGCCGGGCGAGGCGCTTTCGCTGAGCTGGTACGTGAAGCCGGGGCGAAACGGCCGAAAATTCTGGGCCTGCGCGCTGAAATTCAGCAGCAAGCCAGCCAACAGGCCAAATCGGATGAGCGTAGCTGTTTGCATAGGACGGTTAATTATGGAGAAAGGAAATAGGCGCCAGACACCGCCTGGCTTATTGCAGCTTCGTCACTTTCAGCAGCTGCGCGGCTTCGGCTGCGGGCCGCAGCAACACGGTGTAGAAACCGGCGGGCAGTTGGCCGGTATCCAGGCGCAATTGGTTGGTGCCGGCGGTCTGCGACGTGGCGGGACGGGTCAGCACTACGCGGCTCAGGGCGTCGCGCAGCTCCATGGCTACAACCTGCGGGCGGGCCAGCTCAAATTTGACCGTCAGCTCGTTGCTGAACGGATTGGGGAAGGCAGCGGTGGTAGCCGCCGGGCGGGCAGTGGCCGCCGGCAGCAGCTGCCGGAAGCTGCGGAGCTGGCCGTAGGTGACGCCGTTTTTGCGGTAGCCTTCCAGATTCATATAGTTGTCGTTGAACATGTCGCCGTGGTGGAAGCGCGTCAGTCCCAGGCCCTGCGCAGAGGCATCGAAGCCCCAGAAATCAATCACGTAGGTGATGGCCAGACTATCGGAACCCGCCACGCAGCTCGAACCCGAACGCAGCAGCACTTCCTGCTCCATGCGGTTGTTGAACCGGGCCGAGCGGCTGGCAGCCTTCGCCAGGCTGCCAAACGGCGGGAAACGCTGGGAGTAGTTGTTGGTCAGCGTTTTTACGTTGTAGCCAGTCTCATTGGCAACCGCCATGGTGCTGATGGCCCCAGGGAAAAACAAGATACCACTACTTCCGCAGAACTGCGCGGGAGCCCCCGGCGAGCCGTAGCCAAACGACAATGAACGGCTCCAAATCTGGTAGATAATAGAATCACCACCGGGGCTGGTGGTGCGGCTGAGTATGCTGTCGCGCGTCCAGCCTTCCGAGCACAGCTGGCTGGTCAGGCTATTGATGGTGGTGTAGTGCCGCTGAAAAACATCGTTGGGCTGAAAATCGAAAACGGCTTTGGGACCGAGTTGGGCTGTACCCAAGCTGAGCTCGGGCAAAGCCGTGAGGGTGAGGACCCGGCTGCGATAGCGCCCGTCGAGCAGGGCGATGAAGGCAGGACCTTCCACCAGGCCGAAATGCTTGCTC
>Ga0247804_10000184_pt1 | contig 28910 bp, 24 predicted proteins | sample UWRJL029104C1_FD_181142 | JGI IMG/M metagenome (GOLD analysis project Ga0247804, IMG submission 181142) | Plant litter microbial communities from Arlington Agricultural Research Station in Wisconsin, United States - UWRJ-L029-104C-1 | ecosystem: Environmental > Terrestrial > Plant litter >... | reverse complement strand
CCCAGTACACCGCGAAGGTCGCGTACGGCGCCGTTCCGACCGTACGGTAGACCACCCAGGTGACGAGGTATCCCGCAACACCGGCGATGACCGTCGCACCGAGGATGAGCACTGCGCCGCTCGGTTTGGCGGCTGACACCGGCGTCACGCTATGCCTGCTCGGCGATCCACTTCTGGAGCGCAGCCAATCCGTCCTCGACGCTCCACTGCGGCGCCCAGCCGATTCCCGCGGTTGTCGGCGCGACGTCGGTCTCAGCGTGCCGGATGTCCCCATCCCGGTACGCGCCCGTAATGTGCGGTGCGGGAGCGCCGTAGTAGTCGGCGATGTGCGAGGCGAGTTCGAGGATCGTCGTTCCGACGCCTGAACCGACGTCGTACCTGGTCAGGGCCGACGAGGGGGGTGTGGCCACAACCGTCGCGATGGACCTGGCGACGTCGTCGATGTAGACGAAGTCACGCACGATGTTGCCGTCCTCGTAGATCGGAATCGACTTGCCGTCGCGTGCGAGCTGGGAGAACAACGAGACGATGCCCGTGTAGGAGTTGATGAGCGACTGGCCTGGCCCGTAGACGTTCTGGAAGCGGAGGATCGCGAGGCTCGTGTCGTGCGACGCCGACCACGCCGAGAGCAGGTGCTCCTGAGCGAGCTTGGTCGCGCCGTAGATGCTGGTGGGCGCCGGCCAGGTGCCGGCGACCGTGCTGGGCACCGGGCGTGCACCCGCGAAGTCCCACTCGGCGCTCTCGAGCTGCGCATGGCTGCGCTGTCCTGGGGTGAACGGGGCACCGCCGTCGGCGGCCCACTCGCCTTCGCCGTACACAGCGCGGCTGCTGCTCAGCACGAACTGCGCGGGCACGTGGCCGATGGCGCCGAGCGCGTCGAGCATCCGGGTCGTGCCGAGCACGTTGACCTCTGCATGGCGCGACGCCTCATTGAGCGACTGCGCGGTGCCCGTCTCGGCGGCGAGGTGCACGATGACGTCCGGCACAAACGAATCCAGCAGCGATGACCAGTCCGCGGCCGAGGTGACGTCTCCCACGACGAGTTCGCTCGATCCGTGGAGGTCGGCCGGTCGCGCGTGCTGCGGGTGCACCTGCGGGTGCAGGTTGTCGAAGACCACCCACTGCTCGGCTCGCTCCGCGAGCTGCTGCGACAATGCACAGCCGATGAAGCCTGCACCGCCCGTGACGAGCACTTTTCCGACTGATGTTTCGGTCACGACATGTCCTGCTTTCCTGAATATTTCGCGCGTCCGAGCCTACAAGACCTCGCGTGTGCCTACTCCGCGTCGAGGACGGGCGCTGGCGCGGCCGTCGCTGGCTGCGACCGCCGCCGAACGGAACGAAGTCGAGTGCCGATGCGCTCGCTCCAGTGCTGCAGTCCCTTGCCCGGTCCGACATCCTTGAGCTGGAGTGCCCGCTTCTCGACGAGGTGCCAGCTCAACCAGGCACAGCCGAACGTGATGACGAGCGTCACGGCGACCCAGGGAACGTACCCCCACCGGTACCAGCCGAGCGCGGCGGTGAACTGCTGCACCAGGAAGCCATAGACGTACATGCCGTAGGAATAGTCGTTCTTCGCCCCGATCCAGTGCAGCGACGCCGGCAGCGCGGCGGCGAGCCACATCACGAGATAGGCGATCGCCGGATACCCGATGACCGTCAGACCGCCGAATCGCAACGAGGCGAGGACCATCAGCGTGGCGAGCAGTGCGAACCGCCAGTCCAGCGGGATCTTGCGGGAATAGAGGGCCAGACACGCGCCGTACAGGAAGATGAGCGGGAGGCTGATGCGGTAGTGGTCGCCGAAGTATGGGACGATCTGGGCGGCCGAGCCCGGCACGACCTTGTGGGCGATCTCGAGGATGACGTAGAACGCGGTGAGGATGGGCACGACGATCGCGGCGCGCTTGAGCACCCCGAAGATCACGAGCACCCAGATGATGAGATACGAGCCCCACTCGTACGTCAACGTCCACAGCGAGCCGTTGAGCGCAGGCCCGTACGGTGTGGTCGTCGCGAAGATGTCCCAGATGCCCCATTGCCCGATCGAGAGGTTCCAGTTGGCGATCAGGTACGCCCACGGACTCCCTGGACCCCACTGGTAGTAGTCGGCGAGGTCCCTGCGCTCGATGAAGGCCCAGGCGATCGGGCCGACGACGAACGCCGCGACGAGGAGCACGAGCCAGAACGCCGGGAAGATGCGCAGCACGCGGCGCCAGATGAACTGCAGCCAGTCCGCGTTGGCGCCACTCTTCGTGATGAGATATCCGCTGATGGCGAAGAAGCCGAGCACGGCAAGGCCGCCGATGCTCTCCTGACGTTGCACGACGGAGAGGAGCGGGTCCTCACCCCACCCGCCGAGGTAGAACGCGTGTGAGAACACGACGGCGGATGCGAGCACCAGCCGCAGGATCCCGAAGGAGTTGCTGTGGCCGCGCAGTCCATCGGCGAGGTTCGCACCGTCGGTCTTCACGGGCGGGAGAGCCGGGGCATCCTGTGCCACAGTCGCTGTTGAGGCGCTCGTCATTTGCAGCGATCACACTTTCTCCGCGAAGTCGCGGCTCCTCCGGATGCCTGCGACTGTACCCCACTCCGCCGGGTCGTCATTCCGTCGTCACCCTGTAGATCTGCATGCGGGAGTGGCCCTGGCTCAGGTCGACGACGAGCTCTAGGCAATCGTCGGAGAGCCTCGGCTCGTTCGCAAGCACGTAGTCGACGTGGTCCTGGGCGAACGTCGAACATGCGTCGAAGGTACCGAGAATGGTGTCGGCCGATGCATTCGAGAGCTCGGGTTCTCCCTCGCCGAAGGTCCAACGAACGTGGGCGAGACGGTTCCAGACCTCCTCGGACGAGCCGTCGGGGTCGATCGCATCCCACATCTCCTCGGATGGACTCATCTGCACGCCACTGTACGCACTCACGCCCGATTGCATCATGACGCCCATGACGGCATACGAGCCCACACCGACCCAGGTTCCGGGGTCCTCGGCGTCGGTCTCGATGACCTCGGTGCCGATCCGCGTGCTCTCGAGATCGAACGCACCGCGGTACAGCGGGTTCACCGCCCCGCCGATCGCGAGTGATGTGACCAGCAGCAGCGCCGCGGAGATCACGATCGTTCGCCTCGTGAACAGCAGGGCGAGCGTGGCGAGCAGTCCGACCAGCGCGACCGGCCAGAGCTCGGAGTCGTCGAGCAACTCGGGGTTGTGCGTGAGGATGCTCCACAGCAGCACGGCGTGGAACACGGCGGTGGCCCCGACCGTCGCGACGGCGATCCACACCGACGCGCGGCGAGACCCGGACTCCGTCTGCGCAGCGGCATCGACCTCGCGGGCGATCAGTGCGAAGACGACGGGAGCGAGCACGGCGAAGGCCATCCGAAGCCGCCCCGCCGGCACTCGATCGAGGAAGAGCAGGCTCGCGATCGCATCCCACCCCGGGATGAGCAGGTACGCGACGAGGAGCACCGTCAGCCCGGCGACGCTCACGAGCAGCCAGGGCAGCCTGCGCTCTCGACGCCACGACCGCACGATGAAGACGACGAGCGCCGGCAGCAGGAAGACCGCCAGCAGGAGTGCCGTCGCCGACTCCGACGCGTTCGGCCCGAGCAGGGTCGGGCCGCCGGACGTGTGGAACGACTGCCCCCAGACGGCTCCGCCGATGCCGGTCAGGTACGGGTCCTGCGCGAGCAGCTGCCCGGTCGACTCCGACCGCTGCCCCGGGTACACCGTCGAGAACAACGCGGTGATCGTATCGAGTCGTGTCAGGAGCCAGACGATGAACGTGCCGACGGCGGCCACGCCCGCAATAATCAGGGGCAGGATCCGTCGAACCGTGCCACGGAATCCCTGAGCTCCTGTCGCAGCCTGGACCACCGATCCGATGAAGTACGCCAGGAACACGAGGAACGCCGGAAGCAGGAAGGGCACGTACAGGCTGATGGCGACGGTCACACCGAGCCAGCCGATCACGGCAGCCCAGGCGATGCGTGCTGCGAGCCGGTCGGTCCGCAGCATCCAGGTCGTCCCAGCCATCGCGAGCATCGCCCAGGCCGCGGGCCACAGCGTGCTCGGCCCGTACCACCACTGGAACATCGGGGTGAAGAAGAACGCGCAGGCAACAAACGCCGCGGTGAGCGGGCGCTTCGGCAGCAGCGTCACGACGAAGAGGTACGTGGCGGTCACCGCCGCGAAGGCCGGAACCCACCACTGCCACGCGAGTCCGACTCCCGGACCGAAGAAGAGGTAGCCCCAGACGTGCGGGCGGAAGAGGGACGACCATTCCCAGGCCGGCAGTTCCTGGGCGACTGTCGCGTCCATGCCGCCCGGGAAGGTGCCGTTCACGGCCGGGAACCCCTGCCGGTACTGCGAGACGACCCAGCCCTGGTGAACGAGCCACTCGTCTGACCGGATCATCCGCGGCCCGCCGAGCACCGCCTGTGGGTCGTCCCCGACGCCGAAGGTCGCCCAGTATGCGCCAGACGAGGTTCCGCTGATCTGCAGGACGATGAGGATGATGCCGCCCAGCGCGACGATGGCCGGGAACCAGGTGACGACCCGCCAGTTCGGCAGGCCGGTCAGGGTCGGTTCGACGAAACGCTCGATCCGGTCGGTCCACCGCCCCCGCGCCGATGCAGCGGAGTCGGGCTCCCGCCCGCTCACGAGGCGGCCTCCGGGACGACACCGAGAATCTGGAATGTGATGTTGGCTTCTTTCACCGTCGCGATCGGTCGCAGGCAGGTGTCATCCACCACCGGCTGGTCGGTAAGAACATAGTCCACATTCTCCTGGGCGAACGTCGAGCACGGATCGAAGGTGCCCCTGACCACGTCCACCTGCGGCGCCGAGAGCTCCGGCTCGCCGACTCCGAACTGCCACTGGATGTGCCCGAGCCGGTTCCAGCTCTGTTCGTCATCGCCGTCGGGGTCGACATCGTCCCAGAGCTCGTCCGGCGGGTAGATCTGCACTCCGTTGTACGCCTCGACACCGGTCTGCATGAGGAGCGCCATGACCGATTGCGAACCCACACCGAGCCAGGTGCCGGACTCCTCGTCGTCGAGGTCCATCACCCGCTCACCAGTGGCGGTCTCCCGCAGATCGAACGCTCCGACATAGAGCGGGTTGACGTTGCCGGCGATCACGAGTCCCGCGACGAGCAGGCCCGTCGCGGCCCACACGACGCGATTCCGACGCAGCACGAAGAAACACGCGGCGAGCACCGCGACGAGCGCGATCGGCCAGAGCGGGGAGATATCGAGCACTTCCGGGCTCACCTGCACGATGCGCACGAGCAGGAGCGCGTGCAGCGCCAGCACCCCGCCGACGGTGCCGCCCACGAGCCGGACGGGCAGTTGCCTCCCCGACTCGTCGATCGACCTGACGACCACCGCGATGGTGAGCGGGATGAGCACCACGAACCCGAGCCAGATCCGCTGCAGTGGAACGCGGTCGAGGAAGAGGAGGTGCGCAACCGCGTCCCAACCGGGGACGAACAAGTAGGCCAGGAACAGGCAGCTGACCGCGATGATCGAGACGGTGAGCCAATCGATCTCCCGACGGGCCCGCCAGCGCGAGACGAGCAGGAAGATGAGGGTCGGCACGAGGAAGAGCACGATCAGGATGACCGTCGACGACTCCGAGGAATTCGGCCCGAGCGCGGTCTCACCCTCGGCCATGCGGAACGTCTGGCCCCAGACCGCGCCGCCGAACCAGGTGCCGAAGGGATCCCGTTCCCACATCTGCCCGGTCGGCCGGAGCCGCTGCCCCGGATAGACCGTTGATGTGATGCGGGTGAAGGTGTCGACCCGCTGCACCATCCAGAGCCCGAAGACGCCGACGGCGGCGACACCGGCGACGAGGAGCGGCCCGACTCTCCTGAGGAGGTCGAGCGCTCTCGCTCGGGACGTCGGCCGTTCGTTCGCCACGGCCCCGACGAAGCAGAAGAGGAAGACCAGCACCGCGGGAAGGATGAATGGCACGTACAGCCCCAGGGCCATCGTGACGGCGAACCAGCCGATCCCGGCACTCCAGGCGATCCGCACCCAGCGGCGACGGTCGACCAGGATCCATCGGGTCCCTGCGAGTGCGAGCATCGCCCACGCGGCCGGATAGATCGAGCTGGTCCCGTACCACCACTGGAAGATCGGGGTGAAGAAGATCGAGCAGGCGATCAGCGCAGCGGTGATCGGGCGTCGCGGCAGGTAGGTGACGACGAGCAGATAGGCGCCCGCGACGAGCGCGATCGCGGGTATCCACCACTCCCAGGCTAGACCGGCGTCGGCGCCGAACAGGAAGTAGCCCCAGATATGCGGCCTGAAGATCGCCGACCACTCCCAGACCGGCGCCTCGAGCGCGACCGACATGTCCATCCCGCCAGGAAGGGTCTGGTTGATGATCGGGAAGCCCTGTTGGATCTGCGAGATCACCCAGGATTGGTGCACAAACCATTCGTCCGACCGGATGCCGCGCGGATACCCGACGAGCAGGTTCGGATCATCGCCCGCACCGAAGTACGCCCAGTTCGCCCCGGCCGACGACCCGCTGATGCGCAACACGATGAGGAGCGCGGCCCCGAGCACGACGGACACTGGGAACCAGAGGACGACCCGCCAGTTCGGCAGGCCGGACGGCCGTGGTTCGACGAGGTCGGCGAACCGTCGAGCGATGCGGTGGCGCAGCGCGTCGTTGGTCATGGGTTCGCTCCTCGGGAACTCGGTGTGGCATCGGCACATGGCCGGACCGCGTGCACTGGCACGGGCTCAGGGACGGGCAGGCTACGTGCGCGGGTGGTAGATGTACGGATCGCGACGCTGCACTCCCCAGCGCTTGCGCACGGTCTCCAGCTCCCAGGTGTGCACCTTGCTCTCCCTGGTCTTCGACTCGAAGTGGTAGAGCTGCACGCCGCTCAGCCAGACGATGCGATAGCCGCGTGAGAGCACCTTGAGCGACAGATCGACGTCGTTGAAGTTGGAGGGCAATGCCTGATTGAACCCGCCGACCTCGGCGAACACACTGCGGCGGAGGGCGGCGAAGGCCGCGGTCACCCCCGACACCTCCCTGTCGATGAGCAGGGCGGAGAAGGGCCCAGGGTCGCCTCGTCGCGCGCTCAGCATGTAACCGTGCATATAGCCGCGATCCGCGTACCGGTGACCGGCATGCTGCAGCGTGCCGTCTTCGAAGAACAGGTAGGCGCCGGTCATTCCGACGGAAGGATCCGCGAGCGGGGCGACGAGATGCTCGATCGGCGCAGGGCTGATCGCCTGCACGTCGTCGTTCATCATGACCACGTAGTCGCCGGAACTCGCGAGGAAACCCACGTTGCACTTCTCGCTGAAGTTGAACGGCCGGTCGTACTCGGTGAGCACCAGCCTGTCCCCCAGCAGCTCCCGGAGCGTCTCGAGCACCGCTGGAGGGGTGACGGTGTCGTAGACGACGACGAACTCGAGGCGCTCGTGGGTGCTGTTCGCGATGACCGACCGCACGGCCTCGACGACGAACACCCTCGACTCGCCGAACACGTCTCCGGACGAGCCTCGCGTGGGGATCACGATGCTGATCGTGATGTCGGGATCGAGTGGTCGCTCGATGGAGTAGGTCCCCGGCACCGGGCCGTGCACCGCGGTGGCCGCGCTCCCCGTTCGCTCGAGGTGGGCGTTGACGGCCCGGACACCGGCGTCCCAGGTGTACGGCTTGGCACTCGCAGCGGACGCGGTGGATGCGGCGTGGGACCGCCACCTGTAGAGCACCTTGGGCAGATGGTGGATGACCTCGGCGCGCTCGACGACGCGAAGCACGAGGTCGTGGTCCTGCGAGCCGTCGAACTCGGCGTTGAACCCGCCGACCTCACGCACCAGGCTCGTGCGAAGCACCGACAGGTGCCCGGTGTACATCTGTCCACGAAGGCGCTCGGGCGACCAGTCGGGCTTGCGGAACACGTCGTACGTGCGACCGGAGTCGTCGACCTTCTCCTCGTCGGTGTAGAGGTAGTCGATCTCGGGCCGGGCCTTGAGCACCTTCGCGATCACGCGGAGCGCTCCCGGCGCGAGCAGATCGTCGTGGTCGAGCAGGGCGATGTACGTGCCCTTCGCGACGGCGATACCGTCGTTCGACGCCTCGGAGATCCCGCCGTTCACCGATCTCGAGATGACCGTGACGCGCGGCTCCTTGCGGCTCAGCGTCGTCATGTACTTCGTGAGGGCCGGGTCATCCGACTGGTCGTCGATGAGGATGAGCTCCCACGAGGGCCACCCCTGCGTGACGACCGACCTGACCATCTTCTTCAGGTACGCGAGCGGCGTGCGGTAGACGGGGGTGATGATGGAGAAGAGCGGATCGGTCATCGCCGCAGCACCCGCGTTTTCACGAAAGCGACCGGCGCGACGAGCGCTCTGCCGATACGCCACGTGGCGGATGCCTTCAGCTGGGCGATCTCATCCTCAGCCTCCTCCCCGAAGCTGCCGAGGCGCAGGCGGTGCAGCAGGTTCTCGCGTTGCTCCTCCAGCTTGTCGATCCGGCGGAATGCGCGTCCAGGTTCGACGGTCTCGATCTTCTTGATCCAGGCGCGGGCGGTCGCGAGTTCTCCGCGCATGCCCACCTCCCTGTCGCGAGCAGCGAGCGCGTATGCCTGCAGCGCCTTCACCCGCACAGTGAGTTCGGCGACCCCGTCGGTCTCTGCAGGCACCCACGCGATCAGTTGTGTGGTTTCGTCTTCATTATCCAACGGTGCACCAGTCGACAATGAATCTCTCCCTGCGGTCAGTAAGTGTGTTTCGAACGGTAATTGTAGACCGCGCACCCCGCTCGCCACTGTGAGAGCTCTTGAGGGTGTGTGCTACTGTCAGCGGGTTTCTCGGCGGCGCTTGCGGCGCGCGGTGAACCGCTCGAGCACCGCTCCCGGGCCACCGCGCTTGAGGTAGTAGAACCCGCGCTGCAGGTCACGCGCGAGACCTGCGCGCGGCTGCGACCGAGCCGTCGCGCGAATCGGCGTGCGAGCCGCGCCCTGCTCGGGGCGCAGCTTGTCTGCAGCGTGCACCGGATTGCGGCAGAACTCGATGAGCGGGGCGAGCGCGTTGGACCAGATGAATTCGCTCCGGGCCGCTGCGAGTCGCTCGGTTCGGCCCGCGGCGTCGGCCTCGTTGTAGAGCACGGACTCGATGGCGTCGCGGAGCGCAGCGACATCCCGCTCCGGGACGACTGCTCCGAGGTGCTTGCGCTCGACCAGGTCGGCGAAGGAGTCGCCCTCGGTCGTGATGATCGGGAGCCGGGCCCAGAGGTAGTCGAGGATGCGGGTTCGGAACGAGTACGTCGTCTCGATGTGGTCGAAGTGGGTGGAGACACCGGCATCGGCCTCGAGCAGGTAGTTCTGACGATCGGAGTAGTCGACCCACGTGTCGTGGAAGAACACCGAGCGACCGGTCAGCCCCAGCTCGTCGGCGAGCCGGCGAGACGCGGAGACCGCAGCCATCTCGGGAACGGCGGGGTTCGGGTGCTTCGTGCCCATGAAGAACAGCTTCACGTCGGGCCGGCTCGGCGCGAGCTCCGCGACCGCGCGGATGAGGGTCGCAGGATCGAACCAGTCGTAGATGCCGCCGGCCCAGATGATGATCTTGTCGTCGGCCCCGATCCCGTCGACGACGCCACGAAGCACGGGTCGCTCGGTGACCGGGGGTTCGGCCGGGATCCCGAATGGAGCGATGGCGAGGAGCGCGGACATGTTGCTGTCGGCGGAGTAGGTGAACGGGTTCACCCGCCCGACCGAGGCGAGCTGCCCGAGCCAGAAGTGCTTCTGCCGCTCGCTTGCGCAGAGGAAGAAGTCCCCGAGCGCCAGCTGATGGTTGAGGGTGTCGTTGGCGTCGGCAACCTGCTTCTCCCAGGCCTCCGAGGATGGGTTGCGCCCCTGTTCCAACTGCTCGAGGTGCATCGGGTCGTAGAGGTCGACGACGAGGATCTTCTTGGAGTTCTCGAGCACCGGGAAGAGCGTCAGCGCGTAGCCCTGAACGATGATGACGTCGGCCCACTGCTCATGCTGGTGCATTGCCCGCGGGTTGTACGACGAGACGGAGAGCACCGCGAAATCCTCACCGCGATGTGCGGCGTGCGAGGTGCTGATGAGGCGCACCTCGTGCTCACGGCTCAGCTCGTTCGCCATGTTCCATGCCCGGATGGCGGGGCCGGCCATCTTCTCGCCGATCGGATCCCCGGTGAGCACGATCACTCGCCGGGGGTTGCCGGGCTGGATCGCGTTGAAGGTTCCAACGATCTTCTCGTAGCCGTCGAGATAGGAGGGAAGCGGGAAGGCCGGTTCGTCGGTGTTGCCGAGCAGCCTGTGCAGTTCGCGATCGCTGCGGCGGCGGGTCGACTGCACGACCGACCGGTCCTCGGCCAGTCTCGGCAGCTGCTCGACGAACTGGTCGATGGCGTACAGCCCCGCGAGCGTCGACCTGGACACCGGCTCGGAGGGTCCGGCCTCGTGACCGACCGCCCTCAGGTCGAGCGACGTCGAGTCGGCCGCTCCGCGCGCGACAGCCCGTCGTGCCGCGAGCAGGAGGGCGGGCGCGAACTGGTCGGCGAGCGAGGAGTCCTCGAGGTTCTTGTAGAGCGTGTACAGCGCATTCCGCTCGAGCAGGTAGAGCTCGTGGTAGTCGTCGAACTTGCTCATCGATGCGTGGTGTTTGTGGAACGCGAGCGAGGCCGGCTCGTACCGGTAGCGATAGCCGAGGAGATTCAGCCGCCAGCCGAGGTCGACGTCCTCGTAGAACATGAAGTACTTCTCGTCGAAGCCACCCAGTTCGTCGAAGACCGATGCCCTGACGAACATCGCGGCGCCCGTTCCGAACAGCACATCGCGTGCGACGTCCCACTCACCACGATCGACCTCGCCCGTGTGCGCCTTGTAGCCCATCCCGTACCAGGTCAACGACGCGTCGACGAAATCCGCGCGGACGCCGTCCCAATCGAGCACCTTGCTCGCGACGGCGCCGATGCTCTTGCTCGAGGCGAATACCGCCATCGCAGCCGAGACCCACTTGCTGTCCGGGCGTGCATCGTTGTTGAGGAAGGCGATGAACTCGCCGGATGCCGAGGCGACGCCGAGATTGCAGCCGCCGGCGAACCCGCTATTGGTCGCGGAGTTCACGAGCACGATCTCGTCGCCGAGCTCGCGGAGACGCTCGAGGCTGTCGTCGCCGGAGTTGTTCTCCACGACGACGATCTCGAGAAGTTCTCGCGGCCAGTCCAGCTTCCGGAGCTCCTGAATGCTCACGAGCGTGTCCTCGACACCCCGGTAGTTCACCAGGACGACCGACACGACGCCGCTGCGACGTTTCTTCACGTAAGACTCCAAACCCCGCTCTGGCACAACTCGACAAGGGTAGCAGCGCACTCGCCCCGCCATTATGCAGCGAATGCGCACCGGTAGGATCGTTTGCACCGCTCCCTGACACCGACGAGGCCCATGAACGCGACAGCCATCCAGCATGTCCTCGTGACGCAGGGGTTCCTCGTGAACATCGCCGGTTCGGAGACGGTCACCTTCGAGATCGCCGAGTATTTCGCCGGCACCGGCGCGCGGGTCACGGTCGTCACGCACGCGATCAACGAGATCTGGTCGAGTCAGTTCGCGAGCATCGCCGGCGTGACCGTCCGCCTCGCGGGTGATCCGGAACTGGATGACGCGCTGCGCTCCGACCCGCCGCAGCTCGCGTGGCTGCACCACGGGTTGATTCCCGAGTTCCTGCTGCGCAACCCCCGCGACACGACGGTGATCTTCAACCAGATGTCCGGAGCGCACCCGCTCGAGTATCCGTACTCCCTCGCCGCGGTGCGGTCACTCGCGACGCTCGTCTCGTTCAACGCCGACGAGATCCGCGACATCCAGATCGCATCGCACATTCTCGACGGCATCGACCCGGCGCGGTTCGTCATCTTCGGCAACCCGGCGCCCGACGCCTTCTTCTCGGAACGGCCGAACGCCTCGATCGACCTCAGCCGCCTGCTGGTGGTCTCCAATCACCTGCCGCCGGAACTCCTGGACGCCGTCTCGTTGCTGCGCTCGACCGGCCTTGCGGTGGAGGTTCTCGGCCTCGAGGCCGACAAGGCCGACAGGGTGGAGCGGGTCGGACCGGCGACGATCGCTGCTGCCGACGCCGTCGTGACGATCGGCAAGACCGTGCAGTACTCGCTCGCCTCGGGAACGCCGGTGTACTGCTACGACAAATTCGGCGGTCCGGGTTGGCTCGATGAACGCAACTTCGACCGTGCGCGCGCCTACAACTTCTCGGGTCGCAGCTTCTCGACGAAGTCCGCCGAGGAGATCTTCGAGGAGATCATCGGCGACTTCACCGAGGCTGGACGGAACGCGACCCGGTTGCGGGCCCTCCACGGAGCCTCGCTCACGATGAGCGGGCGCATGGAGCAGCTCATCCACGCTGCCGCCGACGCGGAGCCACCGACGTACACGCTCGACGAGACCGAGATCGTCGCCCACCTGAAAATGCAACAGAGCCTCGGTGCCTATGTGGCGGTTGCCGCGCACAGCGAGGCGATCACCGCCTCGACGATCCAGTCGGTCCAGGAGACCCGCCGCCACCTCGTCGAGCTCGAGACGTCACGCAGCTACAAGTTCGCGCGCCAGCTCTCCGCGCTCGCAACGCGGGCCAAGTCGATCGTTCGACGACCCGTCGGCTCCTAGGCCGAACGGGCGCCGGGCGATCGACCCACGGCCAACTACTGGATGCTGCCACCAGTCGACGGCGAGTACGCGACCGTCCCACCCTGGAACGGCTGCGTGCACATCTCACCGGTGCAGCTCATGGCTCCCGTCGGCCAGCCGAGCGTCCCGGTCACACCGCCTCGCGCGTTGTAGAAGGTGCGGACTCCACCCGAGATGCTGAACGCGCCCGCAGCACTGTTCGCCATCGCCGCGTGGTCGAAGCCCTGTACCTGCCCGCCACCGTTCTGTGTGAACGAGATCCTGCCGGTCACCGGCCAGCCCAGGGCACTCGCCGGGCCGCCGAGTGCGTCGTACGCCGTGGCGATCGAGCCGTAGGTGGCCCGGCCGCCCGTCGCCGCCGACCAGAAGATGATGCCGCGCTGGAACGACTGGCGGCAGATGTCCCCGGCGCAGGTGACGTCACTCGATGGCCAGCCCAACGGGCCGCCCACTCCCCCTGCGGCGTTGTACGCGTTCCGGATGCCACCCGAGAGGGTGAAGACACCGGCCGCACTCGCCGTCATGGCCGCATTCTCGAACCCTTGAATCGTGCCGCCACCGTCTGCCGACGACGCGATGAGGCCCGTCACCGGCCACCCGGCGGGGCTCGACAACCCTCCCAGCGCGGTGTACACCGGGCCGATTGCTCCACCGGAGACGCGTGTGCCCTTGGCTGCGGACCAGTAGACGGTCCCCTTCTGCAGGGGCAGCGTGCAGACCCCTCCGACACAGGTCCCCTTCGCCGTCGGCCAGCCGAGCTGGCCGACCACCCCTCCAGCCTCGTTGTATGCCGTCCGGACCACACCGGTCAGGGGGATGAACGGCCCCGCCGTCGGCCCGGCCAGCGCTCCGGTCGCGAATCCCTGCACGAAGCCGCCGCCGTTGTTCGCGAACGGGATGGGGTTGGTCATCGGGACGCCGAGTGCGCCCTGGATACCGCCCTCTGCGACATAGGCGGTGTTGAGGGCGGGTGTCAGGTAGCTTCCCGTGCCGCGGGAGGTCGCGTATGCGGTCCCGCCGAGGAACGCCTGCGAGCACCAGGAGCCCGAGCAGGTCTGCTGGCCGCTGGGCCAGCCGAGCGCCCCGCCGATGCCCCCGACGGTGTTGTAGAACGTTCGCATGCCGCCGGTGATGCTCGTCGTGCCGCCCTGCGGAGAGGACGTCACCGCTCCGCCCGCGAACGACTGCACAGTGCCGCCGCCACCCGCGGCGATGGCGATGGGATCGCTCGCCGGCCAGCCGAGCGGTCCCGTGATCCCGCCAGTGGAACCGAAGTAGGTGCGGATGTCGCCGGTGATGACGAACGCACCACGCGACTGCGACCAGGCGATGGCACCGTTCTGGTATCCCTGCACCAGGCCGCCGCCGCTCGCCGTGATGGGGTTCGGGCTGCCGACCGCTGCGCCGAGCACACCACCGGCACCACCCCACCGCGCGTGGGCGGCGTCGATCTGGGTATAGCCGATGGTTCCCGTGCTGCCGAACCAGTCGTTGAAGTACACCCAGAAGTTGCGGTTGCCATAGCTGCCGCACGCGTCACCGACGCCGCGCAGGTTCGCGAGCGCCGACGGGTTCGGCTGATATGGCGTGTAGTTGTAGAGGTTCGCCGTCGCCTGGTTCTTGATCGTGATGACTGGCGCGCCACACAGGACGTTCGGGTGGTACTGCACGGCGACGGCACCGATGCGGTAGCGCCAGCTGGAGGGCTTGAGGGTGTACTGGCGCAGCTGCCAAGCGGCCTTGTAGACCTGGTTGTAGAACCCATAGAACTCGGAGGCGCACGGAGCAGTGTCAGGGCAGCCGTAGCCCATGGCGGCACGGTAGCTCGAGGCAGTCGGCGAGGAGCGGGTGACGAGGCTCTGCTCCTTCTGCAACATCACGAGCAGCACCTTGGGGTTGATGCCGCAGGCGACAGCCGCCTTCACGATGATCCGGCTGGCGCGTTCGTTCGCGGCACCCGTGTACGGCGCACAGTGTCCGGCTCCCGCACTGGGTCGGCTGTACGTGTCCATCGTGAAGTTCTTCAGGCAGGCGTAGCCGTTGGCGGCGGCGCAATTGGGTGCCATCCGATCGAGGAATGCCTGGACGCTCGCCTCGTTCATCGAGGTGCTGTCGAAGAACACCTGATCGGAGATGATCGATCCGGGATCGAAATCGCTCCCGACGATCGCCGCTGCGGGCGCGGGCGCGAGCGTCGCGACGCTCGCCGTGGCGATGAGTCCGGCGATCGCGGCAATTGCGATGCCGCGGCGAACACTCCCGCCGATACCGTGTTTCGTCATCCTGGCTCCCCGACCGTCCCCGTTCCTCAACCGGAACGCTTCCCACCCTAGGTCAGGCAGGCACCGTCAGAGCCCGTGACAGGCTGAATTACCCGCTCACGAGTTGCTGCAGGTACACGCCGTAGCCGCTCTTGGCGAGTGGTGCGGCGAGCGCGGCGAGCTGCTCGTCGTCGATCCAGCCGGCGCGCCAGGCGATCTCCTCGATGCAGCCGACCTTGAAACCCTGGCGATCCTCGATGACCCGCACGTACTCGGAGGCCTGCATCATCGACTCGAATGTTCCCGTATCGAGCCAGGCGACACCGCGGTCGAGCACCTGCACCTGCAGGTTGCCGGCCTCGAGGTAGCGCTCGTTGACGGTGGAGATCTCGAGCTCGCCGCGCGCGCTCGGCTCGATCGTTTTCGCGATCTCGATCACCGAGTTGTCGTAGAAGTAGAGTCCGGGCACGGCGTAGTTGCTCTTCGGCTGCTCCGGCTTCTCCTCGATCGAGAGTGCCGTCATGGTGTCGTCGAACTCGACGACACCATAGGAGCGCGGGTTGGCGACGTGGTACGCGAAGATCAACCCGCCGGAGATCTCGCCGTTCGCCCGCAGCGACGTGCCGAGGCCTGCGCCGTGGAAGATGTTGTCGCCCAGCACGAGGGCGACCGACTCGTCGCCGATGAACTCCTCGCCGATGATGAATGCCTGGGCGAGGCCGTCCGGCGACGGCTGCACCGCGTATTCGAGTCGGATGCCGAGGTCGCTGCCATCGCCGAGCAGGGCCCGGAACTGGCTGTTGTACTCGGGCGTCGTGATGATGAGGATCTCGTTGATGCCCGCCATCATCAGTGTCGAGAGGGGGTAGTAGATCATCGGCTTGTCGTAGATCGGCATGAGCTGCTTCGAGATGCCGCGGGTGATGGGCCAGAGCCGGGTGCCGGAGCCGCCGGCGAGGATGATGCCGCGCATGTCAGTTGCCCGCCGTCGAGAGTGAGCCGTAGTAGGCGCGCATGGCGTCCCAGGTGGGGAGGAGCCCGGCGTCGCGAGCCTCGAGCAGCCCTGGGGCGTCGGTGTCCTTCGGCGAGAGCAGCGCTTCCCCGGCCTCGTCTGGGAAGACGAGGGCGATGTCGGAGTCCAGCGGGTTGATGCCGTGCTCGGCCGTCGGGTTGTAGACGTCGGTCACGAGGTAACTGACCGTTGCGTTCTCGGTGAGAGCGACGAAGGCGTGGCCGAGTCCCTCGGCGATGTAGATGGCCTTGCGGTCGACGTCGTCGAGACGCACCGAGTCCCACTGCCCGAACGTCGGCGAGCCCACGCGGATGTCGATGACGAAGTCGAGAACGGCTCCGTGGGTGCAGGTGACGTACTTGGCCTGGCCGAGCGGGACATCCGCGAAATGGATGCCGCGGACGACGCCCTGCTTCGACACCGAGGTGTTCGCCTGGCGGAGCGTCAGGGGGTGCCCGACCGCCTCCTCGAGCCTGTCGAAGCGGTACCACTCGAGGAAGACACCGCGGTCGTCAGCGCGCTGAATCGGGGTGATCTCGTAGGAATCTGGGATCGACAGTTCACGGATATGCACGGGAACGATACTACCGGGCCGTCTAAACCGGCTGGAGCAGATCGCGCACGGCGTCCGCCGGGCCGCGACCGAAGCGGGAGTACCTGCCGGTTCGCAGCTCCCGTGCGACCGGAACCAGTCGTCGAATGCGCGCGGCCGGCAGGGCGCTCCTCGCGATCTCGTGCGCGAGCATCTCTGCCGACGCCTCGACGAACGAGACGTCCAGGAGCGGCATCACCGCGAAGCGATCGGCGAGCGCTCCGGCTCGATCGAGGAGCCGGCGGTTTCGGTCGGTGCGCGGTTCGAGCATCCGTCGCAGCTTTCCGAGGAACGACAGCGTGCTCGCGCCGATCGCGTTCCCCCCGTGCTGCCGGTAGTCGATGATCTGCTCGTCGATCACGGCGACCCCCTGGAACGCGGATGCGACAATGGCGAGCCACTCGTCATGCACCCACCCGGACGGGAATGGCATCGCGAGGTCGGCGAGTCGACGCCGGATCATCGTTGTGGCTCCCGTCACAATGGTGCGCCGGGCCAGCACCTCGAACGCGCGACCCTCCCGGATGGCGGTGATGACGCCGGCGTTGACGTCGTACGCGCTGAAGAGGGAGTCGTCCAACCTGTGTCCCTCGCCGTCGACGAGTCGCGCGTCGGCGTGCACGAGCAGGGTGTCCGGCCGACGATCGAAGGCGGCGAGAGCCAGCTCGACCCGATCTGGACGCCACACGTCATCCTGATCGGCGAGGATGATGAACTCCCCCGTGGTCGCGGCGATCGCCTGCTCGAAGTTGCCCGCGACCCCGAGCGGGACGGCGTTGCTGAGAATCCGCACCTCGACCGCTTGCCCGTTGTGCTCGGCACGCCACCGCTCGACAGCGGCCTCGGCAGCGGGGATCGTGTCGTCGGACGATGCGTCGTCGGAGATGACGATCTCCGTCGGCAGCACCGACTGGTTCAGGATGCTGTCGATCTGCTCGGCGATGAACCGCTGGCCATTGCGGGTGCAGAGCGCCACCGACACCACCGTGGATCCCGCCATCGTCAGGCCGACGGGCCCTTCACCGAGTCGATGTAGGCCTGGATGGTGGGCGCCGCCTCACCGACGGCCATGAGGCTGCCCTTGTTGATCCACGCCGCCTGATCGCACAGCGAACGCACCGTGCTCGTGTCGTGGCTGACGAGAATCACGGTCTTGCCCTCGACCTTGAAGTCTCGGAACTTCTGGAAGCACTTCGCCTGGAACTCGGCGTCTCCGACCGCGAGCACCTCGTCGACGACCAGGATGTCCGGATCGACGTTGATGGCGATCGCGAAGCCGAGCCGAACGTACATGCCGGACGAATAGTTCTTGACGGGCTGGTCGATGAACTGCTCGACCCCTGAGAAGTCGACAATCTCGTCGAACTTGGCGGCGATCTGCTTCCGCGACATCCCGAGGATGGAGCCGTTGAGGAAGATGTTGTCGCGGCCGGACAGCTCGCTGTGGAAACCGGAGCCGACCTCGAGCATCGCCGCCATCTTGCCGAAGTGGGTGATGGTCCCCTTGTTGGGGAAGTAGATGTTCGCGAGGCACTTGAGCAGGGTCGACTTGCCCGAGCCGTTGCTGCCGATGAGCCCGAAGGTCGAGCCGACAGGAACGTCGAACGACACGTCGTTGAGCGCCCAGAAGTCCTCGTGCACCGAGGTGCGACCGCGCATGATCGCGGCCTTGATGGTCTGGTTGCGCTCGTGGTACATGCGGAAGCTCTTGCTGACTCCGTCAACCCGCACAGCGATGTCGTTCACAGGGTCTCCGCCAGGTTTCTCTCGTTGCGTCGGAAGACGAACACGCCGACGATGAAGACGCCGACTGCCCAGGCGAGGCAGATCAGCCAGGTGGAGACGTCCGGCCACCGGTTGTCGTAGAGCAGGTTCCTGAACAGGTCGAGGAAGTGCACCATCGGGTTGAGGTAGTAGACGTCGGCGAGCGAGATCGGGCCACCGAAGAATCCGCCGATCTCCTCCGACACATCGCTCACCATCGAGCTCGGATAGATGACCGGGCTCAGGTAGAGCCACATCTGGAGCACGATCGTCACGAACCACTGCGTGTCACGGAAGTACACGTTCGCGATCGACAACATGAGCGCGAGCCCCGCCCCGAACACCGCGAAGACGGCCATCGCGACGACGACGAGCGGCACCCACTGCAGCATGATGCCGCCGCCGAAGGCGAGCGCCACGGTCAGGGCGACGACCAGCACCCCCATCTCGAAGAGCCAGTTGTACCCGGCGGACCCGACGAGGGACAGTGGCAGGACAATGCGGTTGAAGTACACCTTCTGGATGAGTCCGGCGTTCGAGACGAGCGACCCGACACCGAGGTTGATCACCGTTGCCAGGAACGTCCACGGCAGCAGCCCGCAGAGCAGCCAGAGGGCGAAGTTGTCGAGGCCGCTCGGGTCGCCGACATCCGGATCGATCCGGAAGATGAGCGAGAACACGAAGGTGTAGATGAGCATGAGCGCGAGCGGGTTCGCGAGCGACCACAATTGACCGAACACCGTGCGCTTGTATTTGCCGCGCACTTCACGCAGGGTGAGGTTGGCGAGGAGTTCCCGTGAGTCCAGGAGTTCCTTGAGATATCGCATCAAACCTCACACGGGTAGACGGCCATCCGGCCGCAGATCAATCTAGCCTAGAACGCTGACCGGGCTATCATTGGCGTTCTCATGCCCGAATCGCTTCCGCCTGCTCTCGCTCCGCTCCCCCGCGTGACAGTGCTGCTGGCCACCTACAACGGTGCACGATGGCTGGACGAGCAACTCGACACCATTCTCCACCAGGGCGGCGTCGAGGTCACCGTCGTCGCGAGAGACGATCTCTCCACAGACGGCACCCCCGGCGTGCTGGCCCGTCGGGCAGCGGCCGATTCCAGAGTGCGTGTGCTGCACTCTGCCGAGGCGACCGGCAGCGCCGCCGCCAACTTCTTCAGACTCCTCACCGAGGTCGACCTCGACGGTGCGGGGTACATCGCGTTCGCGGACCAGGACGATGTCTGGCTGCCCGGCAAGCTCGAACGGCACCTGGCATTCCTCGATGACGGCGGCTTCGACGGGGTCTCGTCGGACGTCACCGCGTTCTCCGAGTCCGGCGAGCGCAGCCTCGTGCGCAAGAGCTATCCCCAGCGCGACTTCGACTATCTCCTGGAGAGCCCAGGCCCCGGCAGCACGTTCCTGCTCTCGCCCCGGCTCGCCAGGCTCGTTCGCGATCTCGTGGCCGATCCCTCGAGCCCGGCGGCGACCGTCGACTTCCACGACTGGCTCATCTACGTCGTCTGCCGCGCCCGCGGCTGGAACTGGCGGATCGACGACGTCGTCTCGGTCGAATACCGGCAGCACGACAGCAACGCCATGGGCGCCAACGTCGGCGCGGAGTCGGCGCGGAGTCGGCTCCGGCTCATCCGCGACCGCTGGCACCGACGCCAGGCGGCGCTGCTCGCCGACGTCGCGCTCGAGGTCGTCACCCCGGAGGCACGGCCGGCACTCGGTCGGATGCGCACGCTCATCGCCGAGCCGGGCATCCGCAACCGTCTCGCCCTCGCCCGCTCCGCGGGGCAGCTGCGGCGCCGACCGAGGGATCGCGCCATAATTGGAACCTTGGTCGCGCTCGGAATCTGGTGAGCGCGGTTGTGGCAGGCACGGTTCGCGTGAACGACAATCGGGAGAAGTAGATGAGAGTCCTCGTCATCGGCGGGAGTGGATTCATCGGCACCCGGCTCATCGGCGTGCTGCTCGAACGCGGACACGACGTTGTCAACCTCGACCGCGCGGCCTCGACCGAGTACCCGGCACTCACCACACTCGGCGACGTGTGCGCCCTCTCCGATGTCTCCGCGGCGAGCGCGGGAGTGGATGCGATCGTGAACCTCGCAGCGGAACACCGCGACGATGTGCAGCCGCTCTCCAGGTACACGGCGGTGAACGTCGAGGGTGCACAAACTGTCATCACGTCCGCCGAGATCAACGGTGTCGGCCGGATCGTCTTCACGAGCTCCGTCGCCGTCTACGGACTCGACAAGGTGAACCCCGAGGAGTCGTGGGAGCCCGAGCCCTTCAACGAGTACGGCCGCACGAAGCTCGCGGCCGAACGCGTCTTCACCGAGTGGGCCGAGAGCGACACCACGCGATCCCTCGCCATCATCCGTCCATCGGTCGTCTTCGGGGAGGGCAACCGCGGCAACGTGCACACGCTCGCGAACCAGGTGGCGAGCGGACGATTCATCCAGGTCGGCAAGGGCGACAACCGCAAGTCGATGTCGTATGTCGGCAACATCGTCGAATTCCTCGCCGACAGCCTCGATGTCCCGGCCGGCGTGCGTGTGACCAACTTCGCCGACAAGCCCGACCTCACGACCACCGAGCTCGTCGCCCTGCTGCGGAGGACCCTCGGCAAGCGGGGATCGAGACTGCGACTGCCGCTCCCCGTCGGCGTCGCCGCCGGGCACACCCTCGACCTCATTGCTCGCGTCTCCGGTCGCACGTTTCCCATCAGCGCCGTCCGCATGAGAAAATTTGCTGCCGAGACCACCGTGAGCACCGACAGGCTTGCCGCCACCGGTTTCACCCCTCGCTATTCACTCGAAGATTCACTCGTACGCACCCTTGCGGCGGAGTTCCCCCAGCTTGCGGCCCAGGCCGCCCGGCTCGACGAAAGAGAAACCCCTAGGTCATGAAGATCCTCGTAACCGGCGGTGCCGGATTCATCGGCTCCAACTTCGTTCGACGCACCCTGCAGGACGCCTACCCGGGCCTCGAGGGAGCGGAGGTCGTCGTGCTCGACGCACTCACCTACTCCGGCAACCTCGAGAACCTCGCACCCGTCGCCGACTCGGATCGCTACAGCTTCGTGCACGGCGACATCCGCGATTCCGCCCTGCTCGACACCCTCTTCCCGACCGTCGATGCGGTGGTGCACTTCGCTGCCGAATCGCATGTCGACCGTTCGGTGCGCGACGCGAGCATCTTCGTGGAGAGCAACGTGCTCGGCACGCAGAAGCTGCTGGATGCGGCGCTCCGCTCGGGCCTGAAGCGCTTCGTGCACGTCTCGACCGACGAGGTCTACGGCTCGATCGCGGAGGGATCGTGGGACGAAGAGCGCCCGCTCGAGCCGAACTCGCCATACTCCGCCTCGAAGGCCGGGAGCGACCTGCTCGCGCGCAGCTACTTCCGCACCCACGGCCTCAACGTCTCGATCACGCGCTGCTCGAACAACTACGGTCCGTACCACTTCCCCGAGAAGGTCATCCCGCTCTTCGTCACGAACCTCATCGACGACAAGCATGTTCCGCTGTACGGCGAGGGCAACAACATCCGGGACTGGCTGCACGTCGACGACCACACCCGCGGGATCGCGATGGTGCTCGTTGGCGGTCGCGCCGGAGAGATCTACAACATCGGCGGCGGCACCGAGCTGACGAACAAGGAGCTCACGGCACTGCTGCTCGAGTCGACCGGCAAGGACTGGTCGTACGTCGACCGCGTGCAGGACCGCCTCGGCCACGACCTGCGCTACAGCGTCGACATCTCCAAGATCCGCGAGGAGCTCGGGTACGAGCCGCTCGTGCCCTTCGAGCAGGGCCTTGCCGAGGTTGTGCAGTGGTACCGCGACAACCGCGAGTGGTGGGAGCCGCTCAAGGCCCGCGCCGAGCTCTCCTGATGCGCGTCCTCATCACCGGTGCGGCAGGCATGCTCGGCCGGGACCTGCAGGCGGCCCTCGCCGGCCGTGAGGTCACCGCGCTCTCCCGCGCCGATCTCGACGTGACCGACCTCGACGCCGTGCGCGCCGCCGTCGCGGGCCACGACGTCGTCATCAACGCCGCCGCCTACACGAAGGTGGATGACGCGGAGACGCACGAGACCGAGGCGCTCGCGGTCAACGGCACCGGCGCGGGCAACCTCGCTACAGCGGCCGCCGGACAGGGCGCACGATTGGTCCAGTACTCGACCGACTACGTCTTCGACGGATCCGCGACGACCCCCTACGCGGAGTCAACGGCCCACAACCCGGTCTCCGCCTACGGGCGCACAAAGGCCGCCGGCGAGCGACTCGCGCTCGAGGCGCACCCGGACGGCACGTTCGTGATCCGCACGGCCTGGCTCTACGGCCAGCACGGCCCGAACTTCGCGAGCACCATGCTGCGTCTCGCGGGCGATCGCGAGACCGTGAGCGTTGTCAACGACCAGGTCGGACAACCGACCTGGACCGCCGACCTCGCCGCACAGACGCTTGCACTGCTCGACTCGAACGCCCCCGCCGGGATCTACCACGGCACCAACGCGGGCTCGGGGAGCTGGTTCGACTTCGCGAGGGAGATCTTCGCGACCGCAGGACTCGACCCGGAGCGCGTGCTCCCGACCGACAGCGCGAGCTTCGTGCGGCCGGCCCCCAGGCCCGCATACTCGGTGCTCGGGCACGAGGCGTGGACCGCGGCAGGGCTCGCACCCATGCGCGACTGGCGCGAGGCCCTCGGTGCGGCGTTCGCAGCGGGTGCGGTGGCCGCACCGTGACAACGCTCCGCGTCATCCTCGATGAGATGCTCGCGCCGACACCGAGCGGTATCAGCAGGTACACGGAGGACCTCACGAGGGCCCTCATCAGGTTCGCCCCGAGCAACTGCTTCGTCGAGGGGATCGTGTCGTCGTCGCCGGAGCCCGATTACCAGCACATCGCCGACGCGCTGCCAGGGCTCGTGGGACTGCACAAGAGCTCGCTCGCCCATCGGGAGCTGGCCTCGGCCTGGCAGCACGGCTTCACCCGCATCTCCGGCGGTGGGATGATTCATGCGCCGAGCCTGCTCGCTCCGCTCTCCAGACACGACCGCCTCAACGCCCAAGGCCATCAGATCGCCGTGACCATCCACGATGCCGTCGCCTGGACCCACCCGGATTCCCTGCCGTCCCGCCGCGTCGCCTGGCACCGGGCGATGGCCGCTCGCGCGCAGAAGTACGCGGACGCCGTCGTCGTGCCGACGCACGCTGTCGCCGAACAGCTGGCCGACATCCTCGACTTCGGCGATCGCGTTCGCGTCATCGGTGGCGCCGTCAGCACGTCGCTCACGCTCGGGGATGATGCGGACGATCGCGCTGCAGCACTCGACCTGCCCGCCCGCTACCTCCTGACGATCGGCGGGCTCGAGAGCCGCCGTGGCATCGACCACCTGCTCGCCTCCCTCGCCCTCCCCGGCGCGACCGACCTGCCGCTGCTCATGGTCGGCCCGGACGACAGCGACACCGGGCCGCTCTCCACCGCCGCGGCCGACGCCGGCCTCCCCGCAGGGCGGGTGCGCGCGCTCGGCACCCTCGCCGACGCCGACCTCTCGGTCGTGCTGGACCGGGCGACGATGCTCGTGTTCCCCACCCTTGCCGAGGGATTCGGAACCTCGATGCTCGAGGCCTTCCACTTCGGCACACCGGTTGTGCACTCGGACGCGCCAGCGCTGCTCGAGGTCGCGGGCGACGCGGCGTACGTCGTTGCGCTCGACGACCGTGATGGATACGCCGAGCGGCTGCGTGACGCGATCAACGCCGTGGCGAACGACGACGAGCTCGCGAGGGACATGGCGACGACCGAGCGTGACAGGGTCGGGCTGTTCGACTGGCGGGGCTCGGCGGAGAAGGTCTGGCAGCTGCACGCCGACCTGTAGTCGCGTCGTCGGCTACTCGGGCGCCGGGGTCGGCGATGCCTGGGCGATCCCGTTCGCGATCAGCGCCGAGATGTCCGGGTAGTAGGGATCCTCGGGGTCGATGCCGTTCGACGGGGCCAGCTCGACGGTGACGACCGGCAGCGCTCTCGTCTTGCTGGCGAGGTCGACGAAGTACCCGAGCATGCCGGACGGGATGTCGGTGCGCACGACCTGTGCGCCAGCCTCTGCGACCGATTGGAACTTCGTGAGCAGTGTTGCGGGTTCGAACTGCGCGAGGATGGACTCCTGCACGAGCCGCTGACGCTCCATCCGTTCGTAGTCGGTCGTCTGGTACCGAGTCCGGGCGTACCAGAGTGCGGTCGGCCCATCCATTCGCTGCTCGCCGGCCTCGATGAGGCCGACGGCGTCGTCACCGTTGATGCCGATCTCGGTGGCCTCCGGAACGGTGATGGTCACACCGCCCAGGGCATCGATGAGCTGTCCGAACCCCTGCATGTCGATGAGCACGTAGTACTGGATGGTGAGGCCCGTAACCCCCTCGGCCGCGTCGCGCATGGCCTCGATCCCTGGCGAGCTCCCGTTCGCCGCCGCATCCGGATACCGGTCGGGGCTGTGCAGCTCGACCTCCGTGTAGATCGAGTTGATGAGGCACACGTCCACGTCGCAGCCGTTGACGCCGTACCCGGCCGGGTAGGTCTCGGCGAGCGACGAGTCAGCCGGGAAGGGCACGTTCTCGAGGTTTCGCGGGATGCCGATGATGACCGCGGCGCCGGTCTCGGCGTCGACACTCACGACCGAGATGCTGTCGGGTCGCAGCCCCTGCCGGTCCGGCCCGGCGTCGCCGCCGAGCAGCAGGAAGTTGTACCTGCCGTCGACGGGGTCCTCGATCTCGCCGTACTGGAAGGTCCCCGCGAGGAGGCCGTATGCGGAATTCGCGACGACCGCGCCGTATCCCGCGGTGCCGGCGACGAGCGCGAGGCTCACGGCGGCGAGGCCCGCGATGAACAGCCGCGCCGATGGCCGGGTGCGCACGAACCGTACGAGCCTGAGGGTGTCGATGGTCAGGATGACCCAGAGTACGACGTACGCGACGAGCAGGACCTGCGCGACGATGAGTGCGATCGGGTTGGTCGCGAGCGTGAAGACGACGCCGCGGGCGAGCGCGACGGCGATTCCGGCGACGAGCAGCAGCACCCAGAACAGCAACGTCGCCGCGAGGCCGAAGCGACCGAGCCGCTTGTCGCCGGCGAGAATCTGCGCAGACCCCGGGATGACGACATTGAGCCCGACGAGCCACCAGGCCCGACGGGTCATCCCCTCCGGGGAGCGCACGTCGGGGAAGCGGACGGGAAGCGTGGCGGTCACAGCGTCGAGGTCACAGCGTCTGGGTCACAGGCCGGACTGCAGCGCCGCGTTCTTCTCCGCGACGAGCGCTTCGAGGCTGCGGGCGTAGTCGGCGAGCTTGGCGGCGAGGTCGTCGTCGGAGGTGGAGAGGATGCGGGCGGCGAGGATCCCGGCATTGCGGGCACCGCCGATCGAGACCGTCGCGACCGGCACGCCGGCCGGCATCTGCACGATCGAGAGCAGCGAGTCGAGGCCGTCGAGTCGCGACAGCGGGACGGGCACACCGATGACCGGGAGCGTTGTCACGGCGGCGAGCATGCCCGGCAGGTGCGCAGCCCCGCCCGCACCGGCGATGATGACCCGGATGCCGCGGTCGCGCGCCGTGCGCCCGAACTCGATCATGCGATCCGGCGTTCGGTGCGCGGAGACGACCTCGACCTCGTGGTCGATTCCGAACTCGGACAGGGAGGCGGCGGCATCCGCCATGACCTTCCAATCGGAGTCCGATCCCATGACGACTGCTACGAGGGGTGCTGGCACGCACACCATCGTAGGTGTCAATCTGCGAAGAAGCCTGAAGCGGCACGCGCACGGTACACGACCTCGTCGAGGTCGTCCCCGCCGGCGGTGACGTGGCCGACCTTGCGACCCGGGCGCGGCGCCTTGCCGTAGGTGTGGAACTTGACCGTCGGCTGGGCGGCGAGCGCGCGCGGGAATCGGTCGGCAAGGCTCCCCGTGGACGGCCCGCCGAGCACGTTGACCATGACGCTCCACTCGTCCCGGCATCCGGTCGCACCGAGCGGCAGGTCGAGCACGGCTCGCAGGTGCTGCTCGAACTGGCTCGTGGTGGAGCCGTCGATCGTCCAGTGGCCGGTGTTGTGCGGCCGCATTGCGAGCTCGTTGACAACGAGCCGCTCGTCGGTGGTCTCGAACAGCTCGACAGCGAGCACACCGGTCACTCCGAGGCCCTCCGCGATCGCCGTCGCGATGTCCGCCGCGACGTCGGCGAGCCTGCCCGCTGATGCGGGCGCGGGCGCGATGACCTCGGCACACACGCCGTCGCGCTGCACCGACTCGACGACCGGCCACATGGCCAGCTCGCCGCTCGGGCGCCGCGCGACGACCTGGGCGAGCTCTCGGCGGAAGTCGACGAGCTCCTCGACGAGCAGGTCGCCGCCCGCGGCGAACCAGTCGTCGCCGTCGGACGCAGCGTGCACCACGCGAACACCCTTGCCGTCGTACCCGCCCCGCGGCGTCTTGAGCACCGCCGCCCCGCCGTGCTCGTCGAGGAAGGCCCCGAGCTGCTCCGCCGTGCTCACCCGCGCCCAGTCCGGGATCGGGATGCCGAGCGCGGCCAGGCGCTCGCGCATGAGCAGCTTGTCCTGCGCGTAGAGCAGCGCGTCGGGTGCCGGGCGCACCGTGACGCCGGCGTCGAGCAGCGCGCCGAGCACGTCCTGCGGCACGTGCTCGTGGTCGAACGTGATGACGTCGACCCCCTCGCAAAAACGAAGGACATCGGCAGCGTTCCGGTAGTCACCGAGGTGCGAGACCGCGAGCGACGCCGATTCTCCTTCGTTTTCGGCGAGGACACGGATGTCGATACCGAGGTGCACCGCCGCGGGAATCATCATCCGCGCGAGCTGTCCACCACCAATGACGCCTACGACGGGGGACATCGGGACTCCTGCACTCTTGCTGCGGCTCGTGCGACCTGGGCTCGGCCATCGGTCATGGTCGTGCGGTTAGACTTCCTACCGCTCGAGACCCATTCTCGCTTATCGATCAGGTGGATGCATGCGCGCACTCATGAGGCAGTTCACGCGCTTCGGCGTCGTCGGACTGGTCGGCCTCGTGATCGACGTCGTTGTGTTCAACGTGCTGCGCCTCACCGTGCTCTCGCCGGAGGTCATGGTCGAGGGACCCGTGCTCGCGAAGGTCGTCTCCACCTCGCTCGCGATCATCGCGAACTGGCTCGGCAACCGCTACTGGACCTTCGGCGCGCACCGTCGTCCGCACTGGGTGCGCGAGAGCCTCGAGTTCCTCACGGTGAGCCTCGGCGGCATGATCATCAGCCTCGGCTGCCTCTGGGTCTCGCACTACCTGCTCGGGTTCACGAGCATCCTCGCCGACAACATCGCGACGAACGTCATCGGGCTCGCGCTCGGTACCGCGTTCCGCTTCACCTTCTACAAGCTGTGGGTGTTCAGCCCCGAGCGCGCCGCCGAGCGTCGCGTGGGATCCCCGGGCGTCCTGCAGGAGCCGGTGGGCGAATCCGCTTAGCGGGTCCCCCACGACGTCGTCTCGTCCGGAGTCGACTGCTCGAGCTGCCGTCTGGCGGAGACGGGGTTGATGCTCTCCTCCATGAGGTCGTGCAGCGCCTCCTGCACGAGGAACGCACCTGGGACGTCGCGCAGGATGATGGGATGCTCGAGCCCGGTGTTGATCTCGACGTGCCCGCTGCGGAACATGCCCTGCAGGGCGTTCTGCCTGACCGTCACGTCGTACCCGCGTGAGTGCAACAGCTCCTGCCGCACCCGCACGAAGAACCCGCTGCGCAGCACGATGCGCCTCGTGGTGATCGTATAGTGCCTGCCGAGCCACGCGAGCAGGGGCAGCAACCAGAGCAGCACGACGATGAGCAGCGCGGCACCGAGCACCGCGAGGTTCTGCCAGGGCTCGGGAAAGCTGCCGAAGAAGTAGGCGAACGCCCCTGCTGTCAGGATGAGCGCGACGCTCGGCCAGACGAGCGCGCGTGCGTGCGACCGCAGTCGCGCGACAACGGTTTCCGGCGCTCGGTCTTCATGGGACATGCGTCATTCATACCGCAGATGTGTCACGTCGCCCGCGGCGACAGCCAGTGAACGCCCATCCGATGACCGGCGCACCTGCAGTCGACCTGTGCCGTCGATCCCGGTCGCCGTGCCGACGATCGTGTCGCCCCCAGGCAGTTCGACGCGCACCTGCTGCCCGAGTGTTGTGCACTGCTCGTCGAGGAGCCCGAGCAGCTCGGTGGGGTCGGCGCCGTGGCGGACGAAATCGCCGTAGTACTCGCGCAGCAGCTCGAGGTAGCGCGAGAGCACCGCATCGGCCAGGTCGTCGCCCGACAGGGTCGCCCCGGCGAGCGAGAGCGACGTGCTCGTCGGTGTCGGCAGCTGCTCGGCCGTCATCGCGAGATTCACCCCACTGCCGACGACCACCGCCGCGTGGTCCGGCAGGAGCTCGGTGAGGATGCCGCCGGCCTTGAGCCCGCCGATGAGCACGTCGTTCGGCCACTTGAGCCCGACCCGCGGCCGCGTGGGCTCCGGGAGCACGGATGCCACGGCACTCGTCATGGAGAGCCCGGCGATG
>Ga0247804_10000183_pt1 | contig 29020 bp, 20 predicted proteins | sample UWRJL029104C1_FD_181142 | JGI IMG/M metagenome (GOLD analysis project Ga0247804, IMG submission 181142) | Plant litter microbial communities from Arlington Agricultural Research Station in Wisconsin, United States - UWRJ-L029-104C-1 | ecosystem: Environmental > Terrestrial > Plant litter >... | reverse complement strand
TTGTCGGCAGGACTGTAAGCAGATTTTGCAGGAAGATCAACTACGGCTTCGGTAAGGTCTTTTTCAATTTGTTTGTAGATATCCGCTTTTGGTTTTTTACCGGTAGAGGTATAAGCGGAAGGTGCGATATCGTCCAGCACCAAAGGAACGTCGCCCCATAAGGTAACGAGCTCGAAGTAATTGTAAGCCCTCAGCGTTTTTGCTTCTGCTACCAGGCGTTTGCGGAGCGGGTTGTTGGCTTCCGTTTTGTTGATCACTTTGTTGGCCCTGTAAATAGCGAAGTAACACATCCTCCATACGTCCCTTACTTTATCGTTGGTGGCGTCGAAGTTGTAGTTGTCCAGCGTCTGGTAACCGGGCTGATCGCCGGCATCGTTCCCACCAGCGTTGCTTTCGTCGCTCAACAGGCTTTTCACCATAAAGATGCTTGCCCAGTTGCTGTTGTAATGCGCCTGCATCATATCGTACACGCCGATCACGGCCTGCGATACATCGGCATCGGTTCTATAAAATTCGTCTTCTGGAAATGCGCCCGGTACATCGTTGTCGAGGAACTTTTTACAGCCGGCGGTGGCAGCAACTACCAGCAGGCAGGCCAGTGTTAATTTTATGAATGATCTTTTCATTGTCGTTATTTTAGTTTTTTGGAAGTTGATTTTTTTTAGAACGTGAAGGAAAGTCCACCCATAATTTTCCTCGGGATCGGGTATCCACCGCGGTCGATGCCTAAACTGTTGCCCGTGTTGCTCACTTCCGGATCTACGCCTTTGTAGTTGGTGAAGGTGAAATAATCATCGAATGAAACATAGATACGTGCGTTCTTGATCTTAGCCCTGCCCAGCAATGATTGCGGCAGCGTATAACCCAACTGCAACTGGCGGATCCTGGCGAAAGAGGCTTTGAAAACCATCAGGTCGCTGTTGTAGATGTAAGGGTTGGAGGTGTTGGCGGCAAACCAGGTATTGGTGCTGCCCGGACCAGTCCAGCGGTCGTTGTAAAAGAATTCAGGTTTGTTGGCGGTAGAACGATCGGCGCGGTTGAAGCCCATGATCATGTCGTTGCCGGCTTGTCCCTGTACGAATACCAGGAGGTCGAGTCCTTTGTATGCCAGGTTAACACGGCCACCGTAAATAACTTTTGGATGCGGGCTGCCGATGCGCGTCATGTCAGCCGGAGAAATTAATTTATCACCATTCACGTCTACCACGATCGGTTCACCTGGTTTGGGTGCATAACCGGTAATGCCATTGGCGGCTATGTAGGAATTGATCTCCGCCTGGGTTTGGAAGATGCCCTGTGTTTGATATCCATTGAAGTACCAGATGGGATTGCCCACCTTCATGGCGGTGGCGGACCAACCGGTTCCGATGCCTGCACCGTAGATGATGGGGCTGTTCGGGTCAAGGAAAGTCACTTCGTTCTTATTGAAAGAAAGGTTACCGCCAATTTCGTAGCTGAAGCCGCTTTTCTTTGGTTGATTTTTGTAGCTCAGGTCAAATTCCCAGCCCTTATTCACTACGGTTCCTGCATTAACGGTTCCGAGGTAATTACCTGCAAAGAAGGGAGCGTTACCACCTGTTAACAGGTCTTTTGTTTTTTTATTGTAGTAATCGATGGTCAGGTTCAGTTTGTTGTTGAAGAAGCCCATATCAAGACCGATATCCGTTTGCTCACCGGTTTCCCAGCGGAGTTCAGGATTCGCGAAATTCAATGGCGCCGCGCCTACGATGAGTGTACCGCTGGCATCGGGATAGATCAGCCCGCCGCCGATAGAGTTCAGGTATTCGCCAAGACCAAGACTTGACAAACCACCATTTTGTCCCCAGCTTCCACGCAGTTTACCGTAGCTTACCACTTTTGATTGCGGGAAGAAATTTTCTTTGGTAAATACCCAGCCGCCTGATGCGGAGAAGAATGTTTTATACCTGCTGTCTTCAGGCAATAAAGAAGAGCCATCCCTTCTTACCGAACCGCTTAAAAGGTATTTGCCTTTGAAGTCGTAGTTCAGCCTGCCGAAGAAAGAAGCCTGTGTTTTATCGAATTCGCGGCTGCCGATGCGATCGGTAGCGTCGGGTACGAAATCGGCATAAGAAAATTTATCCTGTTCTTTAAAGAGACCGGCATAGCTGCCGCCTAAATGATATTCATGATTTTTTTGAGCGGATGCACCGGCCAATACGGTTATGTTGTGGTTGCGGACCTGGCGGGTATAGCTGGCGAAGTTTTCCCAAACCAGGTATCGCTGTAATCGTAACCGCTGGCAACGGTGTTCTGGCTTTCATCGGAGAACCAGAAAGTAGGTGTCCAGCCGTGACCGAACTGGAAGGCTGCGTCTATGCCGAAACGCGAGGTGAACTTAAAGCCTTTGAAAGGTTCGATGTCCATAAATACGTTCCCGAAAATTTTGTTCTGTACGTTCCTGCCTTTGGCCATGTCGATGCGGGCCAGCGGGTTGCCGTATTCGCCTTTCAGGAAGTTGGAGATGCCATAAATATTACCGTCTGCGTCGCGGCGAAGGGGTTTACCATTGGCGATGGCCGTTTGCACGTGGGCGGGCAATACCGAACCATTGGGATAAACCGTGGGCGTGGTAGGATCCATTACCAGTGCACTGCTGAGGATAGAACCAAATTCGGTATTATCGGAGATGGCTTTGCGTTCGTGGTTGGAGTAAACAAGGCGCGTACCTACGTTGAGCCAGCTTTTAATGCGGTGGTCGCCATTGATGCGCACCGTATAACGGCGGAACCTTGCTTTGTCGCCGCCCACGATGCCTTCCTGGTTGAACATGTTGGCGCCGATGAAATAGGTTGATCTTTCGGAACCGCCACTGAAGCTCAGCGAGTGGTGCATCTGGGGTGCTGTTTGGGTAACGGCATCCAGCCAGTCGGTACCTTCGCCGATGTTGGCAATGTCCGCGGGCGTTGGCCTGCCGGGCACATTGGCTTCTTCCAGGTATTTCTGGTATTGCTGGGCATTCATCATTTTGATGTAGTCCTTTTTCACAGAATTTTGACCGTATTGTGCGGAGTAAGTGATCTCCGATGTATTCTTTTTACCTGTTTTGGTGGTGATGATGATAACGCCGTTGGAACCTTCCGACCCGTAGATGGCAGCAGAAGCACCATCTTTCAAAATGTCGAAGGAAGCGATCTCAGCAGGGTCAAGTGATTCGATACCGCCCGATTTGATACCATCGATGATGTATAAGGGTTCGGTATTCCTGTTGGAAGACGTACCGCGGATGCGTACACTCAGGCCGGCGCCTGGCTGGCCCGAAGTAGGTGCTACATATACACCGGCAACGCGGCCCTGCATGGCCTGTTCAACCCGGGTATTGGAAACCGTATTGATCTGGTCGGCTTTGATGGAAGAAATGGCGCCGGTTACCAGGCCTTTCTTTTGCTGGCCGTAGCCCACCACAACGATCTCGTTGAGTGTACCGGATACGCCGGCCAGGGTAACATTATATACACCACTTTGAACAACCTGTACTTCTTCGGATTGCATGCTGGTAAAAGAAAATACAAGCGTTGACCCTTTTTGCGGAACAGAAATGGAATAGGAGCCCGCATTGTCGGTGGTGGTGGCCGTAGTGGTTCCTTTTAAAGTAACCGTTGTGCCGGGTAAAGGTTCATTGTTGAGCCGGGAGGTAACTTTCCCGGTGATGGTAAGATTTTGTGCGAATAACTGCCCATGTCCCAGAAAGAGGAGGGCAGCACATAGTAGTAGTGCAGTTTTTAGTTTCATATGCAATCGTTTAATGGTTAATGCCTTTCCTGGAAAGACGTAGGTAAAGATAGAGGCCCAAAAAGCGGTTTGTGTATTTTTTACTACATCAGTACTACTACATTTAATTTTAACTTGTTGATTATCAATAAAAATTGGCTACATCATTACTACATCATTTGCAGGTATTCTTATTTTTACTTAAAAATTTTATGATATTTTTATGAAATGAAAGGGTTGCTGCTTATCGGGTTATTGAATATATATGCGTATGCTTTGCGGGGCCAGAATACCATTGGCCTGCCCCAGATCATCAATTACAGCAAGGCCGATTTCAGGGCGGGCACCCAAACCTGGGACATTAAGCAGGACAGCCGGGGCCTTATGTATTTTGCCAATAACGACGGGCTGGTAACTTTCGACGGCAGCTACTGGAAATTGTATCCCATCCCCAATAAAACCATTTTGCGCTCCCTGGCCATCGACCAGCAGGACCGGATCTTTGTGGGTGCGCAGAATGAACTCGGTTACTTTTCACCGGGCGCCAACGGCGTACTTGTTTATACTTCCCTCAAATCGCTGCTGCCCAAACCGCAAAATGAATTTGCCGATATCTGGGACATCGAGATCTTCGGCGAATCCGTTTTCTTCCGGGCTACCGACCGGATATTTGAATGGCGGAACAACAGCATACAGGTATATCCCTCGTCTTCCGAATGGCGGTTCCTTAAAAAAACGGGTTCCAGGTTGTATGCGCAGGATAAAACGATCGGCCTCATGGAATTCAGGAACAACGGCTGGTATCCATTAGGTACCCGGCGGGTGTTTACCAGCCAACTGGTATCCGGCATGCTGCCTTACAAAAACGACAGCCTCATCGTTACTACCTTAAAAGACGGTATCTATATATTATCCGGCGATACGGTGATCCCCCGGCATACGGAGGTGGACGCCGAACTGCGCAACAGCCAGTTGTATGTAGCGGCCATGATGAACGACCGCGAATTTGTTGCGGGTACCACTTCTGCCGGTTGCTTTATCATGGACCTTGAAGGCAGGCTGGTGCAAAAAATATCGCATACGGAATCGCTGCAGAACAACAACGTGCTGTGCGTTTACCTGGATAAGGACAAAAACCTGTGGACGGGGCTGAACAACGGCATCAGTTTTATCGCGTATAATTCTGCGATCAAATACATCCGGCCCAATAAAACGAATGAGTTGTCGGGTTATTCTTCGCGGATCATTCAAAACAACCTTTACATCGCCACATCGGATGGTACGCACGTGGTGCCCTTATCGGGCAACAACAGCGACTTCAGTTTTTCCAAGGGCGATTTTACGCAAATTAAGAACAGTACGGGGCAGGTATGGCGGCTCGATGAAGTGAACCAGCAATTGCTGATGGGCTACAACGATGGCGCTTTCGTGATCAGGAACAACGAGGCCGTGCCGCTGTCGCAGGGAACGGGCGCCTGGCTGTTTGTGCCCACCAGCCGCGTGTTCCCTTCCAAGGAAGTGTTGGTTGGCACTTACTCGGGGTTGCGGATGATGCATTTTGACGAGCAGGGATTTACCGACCGGGGAAAGATCGAAGGGCTGTCGGAATCGTTCCGCTTTTTGGCGATCGATAACAGCGGCAACATCTGGTCGTCGCATCCTTACCGCGGCGTTTACCGCTTTGAATTGTCGCCCGGGGGAAAAAGTTATCAAACGACCTTGTACACCGATAAAGACGGGTTGCCGGTGAGCCTGGGTAATTATGTTTACCGCATCAAGAGCCGCGTGGTTTTTGCAACGGAAAAAGGCGTGTATGAATTTGATGAAACCAAAAAGCGGTTCATCAAATCGCCTTTTTTAGGCAATGTATTCGGCGACATGGAAATACGCTACCTCAATGAAGATGGAGATGGCAATATCTGGTTCTGCAGCGGCACGAAACTGGGCGTGGTGAATTTTTCGAAGCCTGCTAACGGCCAGGCCTACACGATCACGTATTTTCCTGAAATGACCGGGCAAGTACTCACCGGTTTTGAGAACATCTACCCGTACAATAAAGAAAATATTTTCATCGGTTCGGAGAAAGGCATCATCCACCTCGACTATGCAAAGTATGTTTTGAACAAACAAAAACTGTCCATCCTGCTGGGGCAGGTAAAGGCCATCGGCAAAACGGACAGCCTCATTTTTGGCGGCTATGCAAATAAAAACACCAATAAGCCCCGGCGTTTATCCAACAGTTACAATTCTTTTCATTTTGAATACAGTTCGCCCTCTTATGGTTTGCAAAATAACCTGGAATACAGTTACCAGTTGGTGGGGTATGATGAAAAATGGTCGGCCTGGAGCAGCCGCACGGAAAAAGATTATACGAATTTGCCGGACGGAAAATATACGTTCCAGGTAAAGGTGCATGATAACCTGGGCAATGAATCGCTGCCCATCACTTACGTGTTCGTGGTGCAGCCGGCCTGGTACAATACCATCTGGGCCTACATCCTGTACATCGCGTTGTTTTTTATGGGCGCTTACGGCGTGGTGCGCTGGCAGCGGAAGAAACTTAAGTTGCAACAACAGAAATTCGACGAAGAGCAAAAGCAGATGATCTACATTCACCAGTTGGAACTGGAAAAAAATGAAAAGGAGATCATCAAACTGCAGAATGAAAGCCTGGCCAACGAAGTTAAATTCAAGAACAAGGAACTGGCCGATGCAAGCATGCACCTGGTAGAAAGAAGCGACGCCATGTCCAAGGTAAAGGACGAGCTGCAAAAGCTGTACAGGAATACGGGCAATAACCACGATGTGAAGAAGGCCATCCAGTTGCTGAACGAAGTGGAAAAGAACAATTCCAACTGGGAGCAGTTCGCTTCGCATTTCGACGAGGTGAACAATGATTTTTTAAAGAAGATAAAATCGAAGTTCCCTAACCTGTCGAATACCGACCTGAAAGTATGCGCTTATTTACAGTTGAACCTGTCGTCGAAAGAAATAGCACAGCTCATGAACATTTCGGTGCGGGGCGTGGAGATCAGCCGTTACCGGTTGCGCAAAAAACTGCAGATACCTACGGAACAAACATTGAATGATTTTTTAAACGGGATCTCTTAATGAACAACTGTCATCTTTAAAACCCATTGAATTTGCAACCATTGATGCAGCAAACGATGCGCTGGTTTGGCCCGAACGATGCGGTGCCGCTGGCTTACCTGCGGCAAAGCGGCTGTACCGGCGTGGTGACGGCTTTGCATGACATCCCCGTGGGCGCCATATGGACCGTGGAAGCCATCAACTCACGTAAACGCATAATCGAAGATGCAGGCATGGAATGGACGGTGGTGGAAAGCCTGCCCGTACACGAGGACATAAAAAAGCAAACCGGTAATTACCCTGGATACATAAGCAACTACCAGCAAAGCCTGCGCAATCTCGGCGCGTGTGGCCTTAAAGTGATCACTTATAATTTTATGCCGGTGCTGGACTGGTTGCGTACCGATACAAGCTACAGGTTGCCCGACGGCAGCAAGGCGCTGTATTTTGAACGGCTTGCCTTTATGGCTTTCGACCTGTTCCTGCTGCAAAGGCCGGGCGCAACCGAAGATTATAATGCGGAAGAAATTGCCGGCGCCGCTGCCTATTTTAATGCAATGGATGAAGACGCGAAGAAAAAACTTTTTCATAACTGCATGCTTGGCCTGCCCGGTTCTGCCGAAGCATTTACGCGCGAACAACTATTGGCAGCGCTGGAAACCTACCGCCACACCGACGCGGCGCAACTGAAAGCAAACCTGTATTATTTTTTAAAAGCAATCGTTCCCGTGGCGCAGGAAAATGGTTTGCTGATGGCCATACATCCCGATGATCCGCCGTACCCGGTGCTGGGATTGCCGCGGATCATGAGTACGGAAGCCGATGTGGCTGCCCTGCTGGAAGCCGTGCCTTTAACGGCAAACGGGCTTTGCTTTTGTACCGGTTCTTTTGGCGCACGGGCCGACAATGATCTTTTGAAGATGATCGATCGCTTTGGCGACCGCATTCATTTCCTGCACCTGCGCAATACCAAAAGAGATAACGCCGGTAACTTTTACGAAGCCGCACACCTGGCCGGCGATGCAGATATGTACCACATTGTAAAAAAGCTATTGGAACTGATGCGCAAAAGAAAACGATCGCTTCCCATGCGGCCCGATCATGGACACCAAATGCTGGATGATTTGGAAAAGAAAACCTATCCCGGCTATTCGGCCATCGGGCGGCTGAAGGGACTGGCGGAATTGCGCGGGCTTGAAATGGGCATTGCCGGCAGTTTGAGCTAACACTGAAATTATTTACAGCATAATGAAAACAACAAACGACAACGGTGCAGGCGCCTCCAGCGAACGTGGAAGGATCAGCAGCAGGATCTTTACAAACATAGGAATAACACCTGTTTACCTTTTTACTTTCACCAATAAAAACGGCAGCAGTGTGAGCATTACGAATTATGGCGCTACCGTTACTGCCTGGCGTTCCAAAGACAGGTACGGGAAATTGTGCGACAACATCATTGGCTTTGATGATGCCGCTTTGTACTTTGGTGATCATCCGCATTTTGGCTCGACGGTAGGCAGGTATGCCAACAGGATCGCTTATGGGAAATTTGAACTGGAAGGCCGTTCGTACCAGTTGCCCGTGAACAACGGCGCACATCATTTACATGGCGGGTACAAAGGATTTGATAAAGTAGTATGGAATGCAACCGTGGATGAGCATGGTAAACTACACCTGGATCACTTAAGCCCGGATGAAGAACAAGGTTACCCCGGCAACCTGCAGGTGGGTATTAGTTTTGATTTTACCGATGATGAAGAACTCATCATTCAATACCGCGCGAAAACGGATGCGCCTACCATACTGAACCTTACCAACCATTGTTATTTTGACCTGGGCGGCAACAATGAACCCATACTTGATGACCTGTTGTACATCAATGCAAACCAATACACGCCGGTAGATGCAGGACTTATACCTACAGGCGAACTGCTGCCGGTAGCCCATACGGCGCTGGACTTTACAACGGCGCGAAAAATTGGCGAACCGATGCCGGCAGGCGGCTATGACCATAATTATGTATTGAACCGCGAAGGAACCGGCCTGCAACATGCCGCCACGCTGCAACACAGGAGCAACGGTAAAAAGCTGGAGGTGTTTACAACAGAGCCGGGACTGCAATTATACACGGCCAACGGGCTTGACGGATCGTATCATAACCGCAATGGAAATGCCATTGGCGCGTATACAGCCGTTTGCCTGGAAACGCAACATTTTCCTGATACACCCAACCACCATCATTTCCCTTCCACTATTTTATTTCCCGGTAAACTTTTCCGATCGGAAACGGTTTATCGCATTAAAACCGGTGTATAACGGTAAAGGCTACCCGCTTTTACCGTTTAAAAACCCTTTTGATTTTATTTTTTCTACCGTTTTTTAACGGTAGAAAAAATACTACCCTTATTTCGTTGTGTTTATACGATTTGCTTGTTGAAGTATGCTTACTTTTGTATTGAATTTTTCATGTAAAGGATAGTTTAAAATTCAAGTTTGTTCCTATGAAACCAACATTAAGCTGATTAGAACCAGAAAGATCCTATCAGTTCTTTTGAAAAGCCCCATAAGGGGCTTTTCGATTTTTGGGATTGTGTTTCTTTTGATTCGTGCAACACTTAGGCAACAATATTGCCATACCGGCATGATTCAACCTGGTTAAGTTGTAACGATAAATAAGCTGTGAACCAAGTTGCAGAATCAAAAATTCAAAGGTGTGGTTTTGTATATTCAAGAAAAATGTATATTTGTTTGCCGATGGTTTCCTGCCCGGGAAATACCTTTTTTGTTTTAGTAGTACTGCTCCAGTACCAATTTTGTTTCTATCAAAACCGGTTTTTCATTATTGTAAGAGCGTTGCAAGAACGTAAGATGAACGTTGTAGCATTGGCTTTCCTATGGGACTCCTACGGGACTACCACGAACCCATGATGGACCTGGTATGGATGAAACTGCTGTGGGTTTAGTTTTTTAAAATCTTTAAACTTATTAAAAATGGCAATTTTAAAGAATATGTTGTTCAACGAACTGAGCGGGCGTATAGGCGATATTGTTTTTAAACAATACAAACAGGGAGTGGTAATCAGTAAAGTAGCGGATATGAGTAACGTAAAGGCTACTGCCAAGCAAAAAAAAGCGCGGAAGGAATTTGCTGCAGCCGTGGCGTATGCCCGAAAAATAAACGGGGACCCGGCTTTGCGCAAAGCTTTTGAAAGTAAGATAGGAAAAGACGCGCGTGTGTACCAGTCAGCTATTAAAGCATACTATAAATCAAAAAAGGAATAATATCCTGTCACCTGTTTTTCTGAGAAGCCTTGCCGTAACGCAAGGCTTTTTATTTGTTCAATGCCTCAACGGAGTTCGACCTGGTTATCCTAACAAATTACCAGGGTAGTATAAATGTGCACCTGAAACGAATAAAACGAACAATACGAATAAACCGTCCTATTGCGCTGAATGCGCCTAATACGCCGAATGCGCCCTTTGTCTTTGAAAGATTTTTGTTGCTTTTTAATCTTGTTGTGCAATTGCAGATCATCATGATGAGGGATTGAACAGGGTCGTCCCGGAATGTACCCTGATTTAAAAATTAAAAAATAAAAATCATGGCAAGACAAAAAGGTATTATTCCCTTGCAGGGAGCAATCGGCGATGTGAATTTTTTTAAATCGAAGGATGGTTTTATGGCCGGGCGGAAAGGCGGCGTTAGCGGCGACCGCATTGCGACGGAAGCAAAATTTCAGCGGACGCGTGAAAACAATGCAGAATTTGGCAGGGCTGCAACGTATGGCAAACTGATCAGGAACGCTTTCCAGGCTTTGTTGCTCAATGCAAAGGACAGCAGGTCGACAGCTCGCCTTGGCGGCGAAATGAGAAAGGTGATCAAGGCTGATCTCGTAAACGAACGCGGCATGCGCAATATCATTGACGGGGAAGCGGAATTACTGCAGGATTTCGACTTCAACGTTAACGGGCAACTTGCATCGAACTTTAAAGCGCAATTTACCGCCAGCATTAGCCGGGTGACAGGCGTACTTGAAGTAAGTATTCCTTCTTTTATTCCGAAGAACCAATTGATTGCACCGGGCGGTACCACCCATTATACCATTCATTGTGGTGGTTCTGCGATCAACTTCGAGCAAAACGAGTTTGAAACGCAGATCAACAGCAGTGCGCAACTTCCTTTCGACAATGCGGCAACAGCGGCGATGGTGCTTACCAACCAGGTGACCGCCAACAGCCCGTACCCTTTGTTCCTTGTATTGGGTATAGAGTACTTCCAGCAGGTGAACGGTGTAATGTACCCCTTGAAGGGAGGAAGCTTTAATTCGCTAAAGCTGGTGAAGATCCTGGGTTATTGAACATAGCCTGCGGCAAGAATACAGTAACAAAATTTTAAAGTATGGAACTGGTATTTTCCAGGACTTATTAACCTGCGGGCACGAACCGGGAACTGTTTTATAAAAAACAAAAGCTATGTGGTACCATTGAATTGCCCTGGCAAAATAATGAACCCCAAAAATCGTGTGTATACCCGAAGGCCGATATGCCCTGGCAAAAGGTATAGTTTAAAGTTTGGCTGGCATTACCTGGTGAGGCGTGTCAAGGGGTCGCGACCTGGTATTGATACACCCGGCAAATAATGCACAAGCCGAATTAAAAGGCTGTATTGCACCGGTACTTCTTTGCCGGAGCAGGTAAGGCACTTCATCGAGGGCTGCCACGCGTACACTATCTATTGTGCTTGATGCAGTATTGAAGGCCTGCCTGCCTGGCTTATCATTAAAAACAAAATAGTATGACATCGATTGTAAAACGTGCGAAACGCCGTACACCTAAGTTCTTTAAAAAATTAAGGACAATCGGGTTGAGTGTTTCGGCAGTAGGGACATCGATACTGGCTTTACCGGTGAACCTGCCTTTTGTAACCACTGCTGCCGGGTATCTTGTGGTAGCAGGCTTGCTGACTTCGGGCATAAGCCAGGTAGCGGTAACGAATGAGAAGCAATGACGGACCCGGCTTACATAACATCGACGAGGATTGGTATAGCAGGCGGCATACTTACGATCATCATCGCCAATATAAACAGCGGAGAAGTTTTCAAGACCGTGGTATTGGCATTGATAGGAGCTGTGGTTAGCTACGGCGTAACAGCCTTGTTGAAGTTTTTGCTAAAGAAATGGCAAAAGTAAAATGCTCCCCTGCTTGCGCAGGGGAGTTTCTTTGATCAGAATTGACAGGATAAACAGAATTAGCAGGATTAAAGCTAAAAGGGATACAAAATTTTACAACTTTTAAAAATTAAAATTATGCGTACAGATAAATGGAAAATTTATAAGGATAAGAATGGTGGGTGGCGGTGGACAAGAAGGGCTGGTAACGGCCGAATTGTGGGCGCTTCCACAGAGGCTTATACATCGCGACGGGGGTGTATGGCGAATGCCAAAAGGAACGGGTATTGTACCTGAAAAAAATTTCCTGGTTTTAAAAAAGTAAAAAATCCCTTGGCAGAAGGGATTTTTTTGTAGCCGGTATTGCCAATTTTTTAGTCATATTTAAGAAACTCTTTCACCAGGTCTTCTTCAATTCCTGTGTACGCAACAAAATCTTTGACGGTAATAAATGCGGTGGAAGGCTTGCCTAACTTGTCGCGTATGGTTTTGAGCAATTTTTGCGCGGTACGAGGACGAAGCCCCGTAATGTTCTCTACATCACGTACATAGATGACAACCCTTAATGGTATTTTTGAGGCCGGCATGGTAAGTAAGGATTGTTAACTTTAATTGTTATAATCTCTTTAACAAACCTTGTTTCTTCAAACAAATCTTTTTTATGCAACCTGATGGTTCATATTATACAGGCACGTGTAAGATTTATTTAAAGTAAAAATCTACCAGAGTTTCAATATTCTATTAAGACAATTTTTTCTTCTTTTATATAAGACAAAAAGAGCAGTGGGGAAGAACTTTATGTATTATGCAGGCAGCGGTTTATTGGATATACGGATAATTAAAATTAAGGGAAATACCTGATTGAATATTATTACCGCCTATGGGAAAAACAACAGTAAACAGGTGATTTTTCTCTTTTTTATTTTTTATCCAAATGACTATGTTGTACAAAAAGAGGTAAAGAATATATTTCCATACCAGTAAACTGAATAATATGATAAATTAAAATCAATTATTCAATAACTTTAATCACCATTTAGAACTTTTAATTTTTTTACATGACTATTAAGTTTAAGGGAAAGGAGGACATGACGATCAATAGTGCAAGGGAAATTTACCTGATCATGCGTGTAATATTGATGCGGGAGAACAAGATTGACCGCGACCGGGAACACTTGTGGACGATTAGTTTGAATAATGACAATAAGATACTGAATATAGAACTGGTGAGCTTTGGCAGCGTGAACCAAACAATCGTAGAGCCGATGGAAGTTTTTAGCGTCCCACTCCAAAGGCGCGCCGTTAGCATTATCCTGGTACACAATCACCCCTCGGGAAAGCTTGTTCCTTCTTTAAAGGATAAAGATGTAACCGACCGGCTTATACAGTGCGGCATTATGATGCATGTAAACGTACTAGACCATGTAATTATAACTGAAAAAGGATATTATAGTTTTGAAGAGAGCGGCGTGTTGAATGAATTGTTGAATAATTCAAAATATGAAATTGATTTTAACCTTAAAGGAAAGCTGCTGGCAAAGGTAGCGGAAAGTAAAAAGGAAGGAGAACTACAGAAGGCGAAAGAGATGGCGCGGGTGATGAAAGCCGAGGGGATGGAGATAGAGAAAATCATGAAGTTTACTGGATTGAGTAAGGCAGTGATTAATAAGATTAAATATGAAATATAGATTACGACAATTTGTAAACCGCACTGCCAATGCAAATAACAATTTTAGAGAGACCTGATGTACCGCATTACCAAGATGCAAAACCTCATATTTACTTAATATGGGATAACTGGAATGATTATAGTTATCGCACCGTTTTCGGGGTACGCTATATTAAGGAGGGAGGAGAAGAAATTGACCTTGATGGAATTAGAATAGCACATTTTGGGCAAGGAAAAGGAAAGCCTAAATTACAACCAGGGGATACGTTTAAAAAAAAAATCACTCATGAATATTTTTCATTAGGATATGGAGAATATTATGATAGATTAAGTGAGTTAGGTGATAAAATCAGGGAAGAAATATTGTTCAGTTTAAATGACATCGCAAGATATCCTGACATTTACGAAAAAGCTATACACGAAGAGGTAACTAAAGTATCCCTATTAAGAAATTATACAGAAACGGAAGTTACCGGCCAGCTAAGGAGGATGGCAAATGGAGGTGTTAGATTAACACCGTACAAATTTTCATATGAATTTTCAGAATCAACAAATAAGCCACTAATCCGGATGGAGTTTGATGTAGAGCCCGAATCAAATCCACCTACCAATATCCATGTTATTATTGGAAGAAATGGGGTTGGGAAAACTTATCTTTTGAGAGATATGATAAAATCTCTTTTACATAAAGATATTAAAACTTATGGGGTGTTTAAAGCAGATGAGACACTTATCAACAATGAAATTCTACCGAATTTAATTTTCATTTCTTTCAGTGCTTTCGATGACATAGGACCGGAATTCATTCATCCCGACATTTATTCAGGAATTGGTTATACCTATATAGGATTAAAGAAAATAAATTACGGCAACAATAATACTATAGAATTAAAAACTACCGAGGAAATAAAGCAAGAGTTTATCCTAAGTTTATTGAGTTGTAAGAAAAAAGCAAAAGACAGGATTTGGAGAAATGCTGTAACGTTTTTGATTTCGGACTCGTATTTTAAAGAAGTAGAAATAACTTCGCTTATAAATGGTGATAATAGAAAAATTTTACAAGATGCAGAGCAAATTTTTAATAAACTAAGCTCTGGTCATAAAATAGTTTTACTAACCATAACAAGGCTCGTTGAAACTATTGAAGAAAAGACTCTTGTAATGATCGATGAGCCTGAAACTCATTTACATCCTCCCTTATTATCTGCATTTGCAAGGGCTATTTCAGTATTACTAATTGATAGAAACGGCGTAGCTATTATTGCAACGCATTCACCTGTTATATTGCAAGAAGTTCCTAGAAATTGTGTATGGAAATTGAGAAGAAGTGAAAATATGCCTATTCCTGAGCGCCTGGATATTGAATCGTTCGGAGAAAATGTGGGCATTCTCACGCAAGATGTATTTGGACTGGAAGTAACTGAATCTGGTTTTCATCAAATACTACGAAAGGTTGCCGGTGAAACTAATAGTTATGAGGAAGCTACCAGACTTTTTGCAAATCAGCTAGGGCAGGAAGCCAGAGCAATTCTACGGAATTTATTTTTTCAAAAAAGTAAAAGGGATGAAATCAATAACTAGGCCTGCTTTTACTGTAAGAGAACTATTTACCTTTTGCATAAGCACGGTTGATGACCAAGTGGATAAACAAGATTTAAGAGATTGTATTGATGTTATTATGCAGGCGGAAGCTGATTTTGACAACCGATTTGTATTAAACGAGGTGCATTTAATTACCAGGAATAATACAGTTTTAGGGAATGTGGGAAAAAAGGAGATGGCTTCAGTTTATAATTACAGAATGGTAAGGCCTGGGATGCCCGGACACATTTATTACCGAACGATAATAAGTTCTGCCCCTCAGGGAAGATGCCCGTATTGCTTAATCAGGAACGCTAATACTATTGATCATTATTTACCACAGGCAAAATATCCGATTTATTCAATAACACCAATTAACCTGGTTCCTTGCTGCTCTATGTGTAATACTGATAAAAAAGTGGCTTATCCTACATCAAGTGAAACACAAACACTGCATCCTTATTATGATAGTATAGAAAATGAACCGTGGTTAAAAGCTAGAATTATCCGAACAATACCTTTAGGATTTGAATACTACGCTGACCCTCCTGCGCGCTGGTCGCAAATTTTTAAGGATAGGGTTATAAATCATTTTAATGCTTATGAATTAAACGCCTTGTACAGCGACCATGCGAACGAAGAGTTTACAGAAGTAAAACAACAGCTTATCGGTCAATATAATAATGGACCAGATGAACTGCGCAAGCACCTCGAAGATACCTACAGGAGTAGATTGAGCAATGGAGTTAATGGGTGGCGTCCTGTTCTTTATCATGCTCTGTTGCATGATGATTGGTTTTGTAATGGAGGTTTGTTAACTTAATTTTTAAAGGATATCCAAGTATATAATATGATACAAAAGGGTTTGCTTCCTTGCATGAAGCTGGTTATAATTTCACTTGTCAATTTTCCTAATCGTTCAGGCAATTTTGAAAGGAATAGCTGCATTCTTTGAAGACCGTGGCAAAAGCAAAGCGTAAGTATAAACACTTGTTTGACCAAATGAATGAGGCTTGCATAAAGTTAAAAAATTATGACGATGACTTTTTTAATCTTTTGAATGCTTCTTACCTTTTAATTTTCGATAACTATAAGGAGACTGATTTACGTGTTTTGTAAAAAAAGTAGCGAAGTTGGTATGAAACTTAAAGCCTGTTTTTGTTGCAATATCTTTTATGAGAAGTGATGTATTTAACAGAAGGTGCTTAGCTTCTATGATCCTTTTTTCTTTTAAGTAAGTATAGATGCTCTTACCATATTCATTTTTGAAAAGTATTTTTAATTTACTTTTACTGACACCAGCAATTTGGGCAAGCTGTTTGACACTTGTATGGCTGGTAATATCTTCATCAATCTTTTCTTTTACCGCCAATAGCCCTTTTTGATATTTGGAAAAAGATGCCATAAGTAAACATTATTGTTTTTTTAAAGGAACTGTCTTTTAAAAAGCCAATACATTATTTTAATAAATATTTATTTAAAATTCTACTGTTAATCAATTGTTTAAGATAAGGCATGATAAACTAATACTATGGTACAAAAAATTTATTATTAGAATAGTTTTTTTAAATCTACTATTGCACCTGTTCAGGTAATGGTCGCCCCAGGCTTATTCCAAAAACGCTTATGAGGATCATGATATTTGCTTTACTGCGTAAGGTCAATATGTAATTCTCTCCTTTCGTACATCTCTATAAAAGAATTGTTTTTTAGAATTAACGTCTAAACCAGCTAACTGTATGCGCATTAAACAGCTTTGTTTAATGATACTCCTCTTGTTGTGTGTTGCGGCCGCGCAGGCCCAATACGATAGTGCGGTCATTCGCAGGCAGCAAGCATTGGCGGGTTCCGTTAAGTCGGTGAATGATAAGGCCATAACTCCTGCTACAAAGGTTAAGAAAGTCAACGCCCAAGCCGACAGCCTCCTCGCCTCCATACAAGCCGTTCCGGCAAAATACATCACGAAGATCGACGACAAAATAGACAAGTACAGCGACCGCATAACCGGCAAAACTGAAAAAACGCTGGCCAAACTCAGCAAATGGGAAACGAAGATCAAAGGATTACTGGAACAGGCGAGTCCGGAAACTGCGGCCAAATTATTCGGCCCGGGGAAGATGACGTTCAGCACCGTCCTTCAAAAGATAAAAGAAGGCAAAGCGGTGGCCGAAGGTTACAAAGCGAAGTACGATGCCTACCGCGACAAGCTGAACACCAGCATGGCCTACCTGGGCGAACAAAAAAGCAAGCTGGATAAGAACCTGCTGCAACCGCTGGACAAAGCCAACAACAAACTGGCTGAACTGGAGAAAGACGTAGCCAATACCGAAGCCGTGGAAGCCTTCATCAAAGAACGTAAGAAAGAGTTGATGAACGAAGCGATTAAATACATCGGCAAAAGCAAATATTTAAAGAAGATCGACAAGGAAGCCTATTACTATGTAGAAACCCTGCGCAATTACAAGGAAATTTTCAGCGATCCAAAAAAAACAGAAGAAACAGCGCTGGCCATTCTCAACAGGATCCCGGCGTTTAAAAATTTCGTGGAGAGGAACAGCATGCTGGCGGGATTGTTCCGCGCCCCTTCGGCTTCTTTTAATCCTGCCGATTTTCCCAACCTGCAAACAAGGGCGGGCGTAGGTGCGCTGGTGCAACAGCGGCTGGCAGCGGGCGGTCCGAATGCACGCGAAACCTTTAGCCAGCATATGCAACAGGCGCAGGCCGAGTTGAATAAACTAAAAGATAAAGTAATACAGGCCGGTGGCAATGGCGGCGATGGCGAAGCGCCGGATTTTAAACCCAACAACCAGAAAAGCAAAACCTTTATGCAGCGGCTTGAATTTGGCAGCAACCTGCAATTTGGCAAATCGGGTAGCCTGTTGCCTGCCACGGCCGATATCGCCCTGAGTCTCGGTTATAAACTGAACGATAAAAGCCTGCTGGGTATTGGTGTGAGTTACAAGGCAGGCATAGGAAAAATAAACCGCCTGGCCATTTCACACCAGGGCATCGGGCTGCGCAGTTTTGCAGACTGGAAGCTGAAAAAGCAATTCTTCATCAGCGGTGGTTACGAACTAAACCACAACGCGGGCTTTAAAAAAGTAGAAGAACTAAAAGGTTTTAATGCCTGGCAGCAGAGCGGTCTTGTAGGCATCACGAAAAAGTTCAACATCAAAACAAAATTTTTCAAGGGCAGCAGCGTGCAGTTGCTGTACGATGTATTGTACCGGCAACACGTACCGGTGAGCCAGCCTGTATTGTTCAGGATGGGGTATAAGTTTTAAAAAAAATTAACCAGCGGAATATGAGTTCTATTTTAAAGACCTGTTATTTGATTTGCCTTTTTGTAATTACGGGCAGTATTGCAAAAGCCCAGGATGCACCGGTATTTGATAAGCTGGTGGATTTTTTGCCGCCGGCGCCCAACGCATCCGCCATCATTAAGTATGGAGATGCTTCGGTGAATAAAAACCAGGGAACGCCGAATGTGAGCATTCCTTTGTTCACGGTAAAGGGGTTGAAATTATCGGCCCCTGTAAGCATCGGCTACAGTTCGGGCGGATTAAAGGTAGATGAGCTGGCATCGCGCGTGGGTGCCGGATGGGCCATCAATGCAGGTGGCGTGGTAACGCGCACCGTGCGCGGCGTGCCCGATGAATGGAATACGCGGCATCAACCCTACGCTGCAATCGGCATCAACTACCCAACGTATAATTACATGAAACGCATCGCCACTTCGCAAACCACCTGGGGCAACCACAATGGCTTTGATGCGGAGCCCGATCTTTTCAATTTTTCTTTCAACGGCTACAGCGGTTCATTCGTACTGGATTCCAATATGAATATTGTTTTGATCAACAAGAGCGGCATCAAAATAGAAAAGAATTTCACCTCATCTGCCTGGAACATCAAGATCACAACACCCGACGGTACCATTTATTTATTCGGTGGCAGCACCGCAACGGAGACAACAAAACGCGAACAAACCTGCGGTAAAACCTTTACGGAACTGATCCCTACTTCCTGGTACCTGAAAGAAATTCAACACCTGAATGGTGAAAAAATAGAATTTACCTACGCGCCACATATTTATAAATACGACAACGGGGTTTCGCAAACGATGAGCAACCCGGGTTTCTCCGGCCTGGGATCAGGCTGTACGGTGCCATCGGTACTGCCCACCAGTTGTGTAAACATCGGTGTAACAAATGGTGTACTGTTGCAGTCCATTTCCAGCCCGGGGATTTGTTCGGTGGATTTCAATTATACAACCCGGCTGGATTGCCAGGATAAACTGATCAGCAGCATCGTGTATAAGGAAAAGGGTGTAACGGCCGGTTCCTTTGATTTTACCTATACCACGGTTACTTCCAGTGCTGCCTATGCGTATGAAACAACCTATCCTTATGCCGGTTTGGACAAAACACCTTATTTAACAAGGTTGCAGGAAAGCGCAACCGGCAATACCGATCACCGGACGCATTATTTTTCTTATAATGATCCTGCCGCCAGGCCATACCGCCTTTCCTTTGCACAGGATCATTGGGGTTACTTTAACGGTAAACTCAACACTACCTTGCTGCCGAACTTAGGAGTGGCATGGGCGGATAAGTTCCCCGATGCGACTGCGAACAGGGCACCGGATTTTAGTTATGCCCAGAAAGGAATGTTGCAGAAAGTGATCTATCCAACGGGTGGTATCAACATGCTTTTTTATGAAGCCAATTCAGGCGGTGCCTATAATGCCTATGCCACCCCGCATAAATTATCCTGCGATGTTACCGGTACCGGCGATTGGGCGGTACAAACAAAAAGTAAAACTTTCCACATCGGTGCAGGTGCGGCAGGCGTAGGAATATTGCCAAAACTAAAATTGCATTGCCGGGTGAACGATGGCAGCGTAGCGCCCTTTAATCACCACAACAAAGCGAACGTAGAGATATGGAACACAATAACCAATACCCTGGTTTTTCAAAAGAATTACAGTCCTACCCAGCTGGAAATTGACAATGTTTACAGTTTGGTAGAAGGTGATTATATAATGACCATCGATGCTGCAGGAGCCATGCTAACCGCTTTGGCGGAACTGACTTTTACACCTAATCTTACCGAGCCACTACCGGCGCCAGTTGAAATAGGCGGTGTGCGGGTGGCAAAAATAACCACCAGTAACCCTGATGAAGCACCGATGATTAAAAAATATTATTACAGTACCCTTGATAACATGGGCACATCGTCGTTGGGCGCTTACAAGGCGCCGGTTTATATGGGTACCACTTACCGGGAAGGCCCTTGTTACAGCGACCTGACTTATATGTTTGTTTACAATACCATCAACTCTTCTTCAATAAATAACCTGGCGTATTTCGGCGGTGGTTCCGTAAGCTACGGTTCGGTAATTGAAGGGATTGGAGAAGATTTTGAAGGCGGCGGAACAGAATCGAGGTTTGGTGTTAACGCGGATGGACTTGGGTTGGTATTGTTTGGAAAAGACATTATACACGCACCTTCCAATAATTACAGTTCTTACTATAACGGGAAGGTTTTGAGTGAGATGCAGTTTAAGAAAGGCACCGGTAGCAGTTTCATACCCGTTAAAAAAACAAGCTACAACTACAAAAATGATGCGCTGGGCGAAAACGTGGTGTACGGATTTGCCTGTGTAGAAACATCACCTTCGTTTCAGGCAATTGATACAACCTGTGCATTGATTGCCTGTGCTCCCCACGACGGGACCTGCTGTTATAACCGGCTCGTTGCTTCCATGAGCAGGTACAGCCTGATGCGTTACCATGTATTTTCAAGCTGGGTATATCCCGAAACAGAAACACAAATATTGTACGATGAAAACGGGTTGAACCCGGTAACCAGTACCACCAACTATTTCAACGAAAGCCTGCAACATTTACAGGTAACGAAAAAGGAGGTGGTGAACAGCAAGGGGCAAACAACGCGAACAACTTTTAAATACCCGCACGATTATACGGGTACGGGCGACTACAGTTCGATGGTGAGCAATAATATCCTTTCACCGCTGGTGGATGTGAAGTCGGAGATCGTCAGCAGCCCGTCCAATATCCCGCTTTCCGAAAGCAAGATCAACTACAGCAACAGTGGCAATAATAATTTCACCGTGGCATCGATCCAGAAATCAGTCAAGGGCAATACATTGGAAACGGAAGGCACGATCACGCAATACGATGATAAGGGAAATATACTGGAGTTCACCGGTAAGAACGGTGTTACCAGTTCCATCGTATGGGGCTATGGCCAGCAATACCCGGTAGCCCAGGTAGTGGGCGCAACCTATGCAAACGTGGTGGCACAGTTATCGGTTAGCATGAGTGCCTTGCAGTTGCTCGACGGCGCTACCTTGCGTACCGAACTCCACCGCATCCGTACGGGCATACCCGCTGCGAATGTTACCACCTATACCTACAAACCATTGACGGGCGTTACTTCCATCACCGATGCCAACAACAAGATCAATACTTACGAATACGATGGCTTTAAGCAACTGCTGATCGTAAGGGACCAGGATGGTAATGCGGTAAAGAAGAACGAATATGTATATGCAGTACCCGATCCCAATGCGTCCATTGATGTTTACTTTAACGACCTGAAGACTACGAGTATAACCGTGAATAATTGCATTGCCGGTTTTATGGGTTCCTCGGTTATATATACGGTTCCGGAAGGAAAATATTATTCTTTTATTTCAAAGGACGATGCGAATGCAAAAAGAGATACCGACATCTTAACGATCGGGCAGGACTACGCCAACCGCAATGGTTTTTGTTCCAACAGCGCCAGTTGCACCACGCCGGGTTATAAATTTGTAAGCTGCGGTTGCGAACTGGGTGTGAAGGTTTGTGAAAGCAGTACCCCGCATCCTACCATGCCGGGTTATTACCTGAACACCCTGCACTGGCTATGGAGCGATGGCAGCATCAGTCCTGGTTTTAGCGAAACCATGCCACCCTGCGACGGCGTTGATAAAAAGAAGATCGGTTGCAACTGTGAAACCGGCGTGAAAGTGTGCGACAATGTAACCAACAATGGCGGCGGCTCTTACACCGTTACCTACCATTACCATTTCAGCGACAATACCAACAGTGCTACGCAAACGGAAACACTGACTTGCAGTGGACCGGACAAAAAAATGATCGGCTGCAATTGCGAAACGGGTGTGAAACTATACAGTGCCTCGGTTATCTGCGGCAAGTTTGGCGCCCCGCCGGGCTGCTGCACGGGCATGTGGCTGTGCACCTACCATTACCGCTGGAGCGATGCCAGCGTAAGCGCCGACTATACCGAATGTTCACCCACTACCTGTATGTTGGTAGGCGATTAATAAAAAATTAAAAGATGAAGACACTCCTTTTTTTAAGCGTACTTTTTTTTGCAGGCACTACCGTGAACCTGTATTCGCTGAGTTTTAATGATGCGAACTATAACTATGTACCGATGAACCGGTACAGCGGTAAAAAAATATTGTTCGTAAATGTGGCCAGCGGCAGCGCGCAGGCTTACCAGTTGGCGCAGTTGCAGCAATTGTACACGCAGCACCAGGATAGCCTGGTGGTGATCGCCTTCCCGAGCAACAGCTTTGGCAAAGAACCTAAAAGTAATGCCGAGATAGCAACGGATTACAGCATCGCGTATGGTACCAGTTACCCTATCGCCGTGAAATCACCGGTGGTAAACGATTCGGCCAATATCATTTTCCAATGGCTGGGCAGCAAACTACAGAACAACGTGGTGGATTTTAAAGTAGGTACGGATTTCCAGAAAGTGCTGGTGGACCGGAAGGGCGTGATCATCGGCATTTTCGACAGCTCGATCGCACCGCTGAGTACGACGATGCAGGATGCGATACGAACAAGTAATTAGGTTAATTAGAAATTAGAAATTGGTGGAAGTTGAAGGAAGTTGAAAGGTTGAAAGTAGTTGAAGGAGGTCTTATTGTTTAGGGATTTGATGGGTGATATTCCTTCTTGAAGCAAAGGAAATATTACCTATTACATCTTCCATATTAAATTTAGAACTAACGATATGTTTAAAAATTTTTTAGCAGCGCTTTTATTATTTGCGGGTTCTTCCGCTGTTGCCCAGGTGAGCCATGTACGTACCTGGGATGCGCGGATACCGATCACCGATCCATCCGGTTTTGCCTCGCGGCCGGTAACGGAAGTGCTGCAAACCACGGCCTACGTGGATGGACTGGGCAGGCCTATACAAACGGTGGTGAAACAAGGTTCGCTGTTAACGCATACCAGCGGCAGCGGTGATATGGTAAGCCCCATCGTGTATGATGCCCTGGGCAGGGAGTTGCAAAAATATTTGCCCTATGTATCGGCCGGTACCGATGGAACGATAAAGACGAACGTACTAACGGATCAAAGCAGTTTTTATGCTTCGCAGTTATCCGGCCAGGGCGAAGGTTATTTTTACAGCCTGACCGACGTAGAGAACAGCCCGCTGAACCGGCCCGTAAAAAGCTACCCGCCCGGTAACAGTTGGGTGGGTTCGGCCCGCGGTTCGCAAATGAAATACTTCAACAACGAAGCCAACGACCATGTAAAAATATGGAAGGTAAATGCTGCCGGCAGTTATGAACAAACCGGTGATTATGCCGCCGGCCTTTTAACAGAAATGCACACCGTGGACGAAGCCGGCAATGAAGTAGTGGAATACAAAGACAAGGAAGGCAAAGTGATCCTGAAGAAAGTACAGGTAGACGCCACGATCAACAACGATTATACCGGCTGGCTCTGCACCTATTATATTTACGACAACTATTATAATTTAAGATTGGTGCTGCAACCCAAGGCCGTGGCCAAACTGGTAACGGATGGCTGGCCCTCTACCGTTACCACTTCCAATTACGCCACCCTGCTGGATGAACTCGCCTTCCGCTACGAGTACGATGGCCGCAACCGCATGAGCATTAAAAAAGTACCCGGCGCCGCGGAAGTATTTATGGTGTATGATAAATGGGACCGGCTGGCCCTGACCCAGGACGGCAATATGCGCAGCAACAACCAATGGATCTTTACCAAGTACGATTACCTGAACCGGCCCGTGATGACCGGCTTTTATACCGACGCCACGCACACCGGCCAGCCCGGCATGCAAACGTACGTGGATGGACTAATGACTACCGCCGCACGTTTTGAAACCACCAATAGCAGCAGCATTGGTTATACCACGACGGCCAGCTTTCCTGCATCGGGACTGGATATGCTGACCATCAGTTTTTATGATGATTACGGCTGGGCAACTAATTACAACAGCACTTACGCCACCCGCGACAATACCGCCGATGGCCTGTTCCATGCCACCGGCGGTAGCCTCTATGCCCAGGCACTAACACAAAGCACGAAAACAAAAGGCATGGCTACCGGCAGCGTAACCTATGTACTCAACAGCAGCACCAGCCAGAAACTGGTGAGCAGTATTTTTTATGATGACCGGGGACGCGCCATACAAAGCAAGAGTGAGAATATCACTACTGGCATCGACATTACCACCACCCAATACAATTTCAGCGGGCAGGCTTTGATGAGCGTACTGAAGCAGGACAAGGCCGGCACCAATCCGCAAACCATTTTGCTGATCACGAAAATGAACTACGATGCACTCGGCAGGTTAAAGGAAGTGACGAAGAAGATCAGTCAAACCACGAGCGGCGGCACCTACCCCGCCAGCCCGGTAGAAAAAGTGATCGTACGCAATGAATACGATAAACTCGGGCAGTTGACCCGCAAAGTGTTGGCCCCCGAATACGCCAGCAATGCAGGCCTTGAAAAACTGAATTACGATTACAATATCCGCGGCTGGCTGTTAGGCTTTAACCGCGATTACATCAACGGTAACAGCACCAGCAATTACTTCGGAATGGAACTGGCTTATGATAAAACAGCTGCCTCCATTGGCTCCGGTTATGCCGCCGCGCAATACAACGGCAACATCACCGGTACGATTTGGAAGAGCAAGGGCGACGCCATCAACCGGCAGTATGATTTTGGGTATGATAAAGTGAACCGGTTGTTAAAGGCTGACTTCAAACAGAAGAACAACAACGGCAACTGGAACAATACGGAAGTAGATTTTAGCATGAAGATGGGCGACGGAAGTACACACGGTTCTGCCTACGATGAGAACGGTAACATCAAAGGCATGTGGCAGAAAGGGCTCACGCTCACCGGCCCGCAACTCATCGATAACCTTACCTATAGTTATGCCACCTTAAGCAACAAACTGCTGAACGTAGGCGATGCGGCTACGGTTTACAAACTCGGCGACTTTACCGATGGTGCCAACTTTGGTGACGATTACAGCTACGATGTGAATGGTAATATGGTGACTGACCAAAACAAGGAGATCGGCGATTACAGCGGCTTTGGTGTACAGCCCGGTATTACCTACAATCACCTGAACCTGCCGCAGCATATCGACATGACGGGCAACCTGTCGGAATCGCGGGGTATTACTTATACCTACGATGCGGCGGGCAATAAGCTGGAAAAAATCGTTGCTGAATCCCGTGGACGTGGCCAGCTTACAGAAACGATTACGCGGTACATAGCAGGACTTGTATATGAAAGCAAAATTATCAATTACGATCCTGATGATCCGGGCAGCTATACGGATGTGCTGCAGTTTGCAGGGCAGGAAGAAGGCCGTATCCGGTTTAAACCTGCCGCAGGCAGCAATACCGCGGACTTTGCGTATGATTATTTTATAAAAGACCACCTGGGTAACGTACGCATGGTACTCACCGATGAAACGCAAACCGATCAATACCCCGCAGCTACCATGGAAGACGCTACAATGGCTGCCGAAGAAACTTATTACAGCAATTTGCCAGCCACGAGGGTGAACCCGCCTGCTGGTTATCCTTCCAACACACCCAGCGGCAATGCAAAAGTGGCAAGGTTGAGCGGCGGTACGAACCCTGCTGATCATAAGATCGGTCCTGCGATTCTACTGAAGGTAATGAGCGGTGATAAATTTAACGTGGCGGTGAATAGCTGGTACAAAACAAATGGCAGTTCACCTTCGAGTCCGAACGGTGCGGGCACGAGTTTACTCGAAGCCTTAACGAACGGCGTAGCCAACCTCTCCAACGGCAAAGTAACAGCGGGACAACTGACGGGCGCCGGTGTGTTTGTATCGGGTATCAGCAGTTTTTTAACCAGCCAGGGCAGCAGCGGCAGCAAACCGAAGGCCTACCTGAACTGGATACTGTTTGACGAGCAATTTAATTATGTGAGCAGCAGCAGTGGCTTTGAAGCGGTGGGCGCCAACGAAACTTATACCACGCACACCCAAACCAACAAGGCGATCAGTAAAAATGGTTTTCTGTATATTTATACGAGCAATGAAACGCCGAACATAGATGTGTTCTTTGATAATTTACAGGTGACGCATACAAGAGGACAGGTACTGGAAGAAACGCATTACTATCCTTTTGGGTTGACAATGGCGGGGATCAGTTCGAAAGCAGCTGGAGTGATGGGGAATAAGTACCAGTACAATGGAAAAGAAAAGCAGGATAAGGAATTTACGGATGGTAAGGGGTTGGAATGGATGGATTACGGTGCGCGGATGTATGATGGGCAGATTGGGAGGTGGGGTGTGATTGATCCTAAAGCAGATCAATATAGGAAATGGAGTACTTATAATTATTGTATAAATAATCCATTAAGATTTATAGACCCAGATGGAATGGGAGTAACTGATTGGTATAAAAATAATAGAACAGGCGATTTACAGTGGTACGAGGGAAGTGGAAGTCATACAGGTTATACTCGTGTTGCAAAATCAGGTTCATTTAATTCCTATACAGAGTATAACGGTAAAAAGGAGATTGTAAGCACTTATAGCCTAAATGCAGACGGTTCTGCAACTAAAAATGGCAATCTTGCAACAGGGGGTGCTACTATTTCAACAGATGGGGGACACACTATAACAACAAGTTACAGCAGTGAACTACCACCAGCCGGCAATCAGGAACCTGATAGGGATGGAAGTGGAGTTGCTTTTACATCAGCAGATGGTCAGGGTGGCGCTCCTCATGTAACACCTGAGAACAGAAATATGGATAACCAGCAAACAGAAAGTATAGATTTATTAATGGATGCAGCTGGGTTTGCAGATAGGTTAGGTTCACCAAAGCCGGATGTTGCTGATCCTTTTGAGTGGGCTAAATTTTCAGGGAATGTATTGAATCTTATGGGAGGTGAAAAGAAGCCTGGTAGTAGTGACGCAAGTAGTTCAACTACCGCGGATGCTCAAGTTGGAATAGATCCAGTTTTTCTGAAAAAAGGGAATACTGTTTATCATAGAAGTGTAGGCTTCACAACAAAACAAGATGGAAAGGGAGGGGGAACTCTTACAAACGAAAAAGCTAAAGATACTTTTCCAAAAGAAAAGTCGTATGGTTATCTACATCCACATTGATTTGTTTTATTAATTTAATATTTTTAATAAATTTTATGAATAAATACTGTCTTTATCCTATTTCTTTTACTTTATACATTTTTTTGTTTACAGCATGCAATAACGATAAAGAAAATGATGATAAACAAAACAAAAAAATCAATCAAATTAACGGAGTAGGAGAAAGCATTATAGGTAAATGGGGAGGTTTAGGTGAAACAACGCCAGTTTGGGATATACGAAAGGATTCAATTTATTATTTTCAACATTCCAAGGCTTATGCATATAAGATCGTTAATAATGACATGATTATCAATTTTGAAAACTCCCCAAATGCATTAAGGAATATTCATGTTAAAAATGACACCCTTTTTTTTATAGATGATGTAGGACTTTTAATTAAGGGGTATCGGTTTAGGTAAGCGGCTTTTTTTCCTATTCTAATATTTTTTATTACGCCTTTAAGGAAGACAATCTTCCACTCTACGCCCGATTGCAGCGTAAAGCCCGGAATGAAGCGCAGCGGAATGAGGACTTGCAGCGAAAAGCGGGACCCTGCCCGGGAGGATGCGAATGCTGCACGTACACATCCTTGTTATTTTTAGATAGATCAGCTTATTGATAAAACCACTGCCTCCATTGGCTCCGGCTATGCCACCCCACAGTACAATGGCAACATCACCGGTACGATCTGGAAGAGCAAGGGCGATGCCATTAACCGGCAATATGATTTTGGATACGATAAAGTAAACCGTTTGTTGAAGGCCGATTTTAAGCAAAAGAACAACGACGGTAACTGGAACAATACGGAGGTGGACTTTGGCGTGAAGATGGGCAATGGCACCGACTATGCCACGGCTTATGACGAGAATGGCAACATTAAAAAGATGCAGCAATGGGGGCTGAAGATCGCCAAGGCGCAGATCGATAACCTGGGCTATGAATACGATGGCCTGAGCAACCGGCTGCTGAATGTAACCGACCAGTACAGTGACCCCAATACCAAACTCGGTGATTTTAAGGACGGCAGCAACGGCGGCTATAACAGCGAGCAGCAGTGGCCTGATTACAACTATGATGTGAACGGTAATATGGTGGTCGACCGCAACAAGGAAATATACGGCCCGGGTATTATCGCCGGCCCGGGTATCCTCTACAACCACCTGAACCTGCCGCAGGAAGTGATCATGCACGGCAAAGGCACCATCAAATACGTGTATGACGCGGCGGGCAATAAACTACAAAAGATCGTACAGGAAACCAGCAAGCCCGATAAGGTGACGACCTACATTGCCGGTATGGTGTACGAAAACGATGTGCTGCAATTTGCAGGGC
>Ga0247804_10000182_pt1 | contig 29098 bp, 26 predicted proteins | sample UWRJL029104C1_FD_181142 | JGI IMG/M metagenome (GOLD analysis project Ga0247804, IMG submission 181142) | Plant litter microbial communities from Arlington Agricultural Research Station in Wisconsin, United States - UWRJ-L029-104C-1 | ecosystem: Environmental > Terrestrial > Plant litter >... | reverse complement strand
GCTTTGGCATTCAGCGTATCAAAAATGGTTTCGATGAGCAGCAGATCAACGCCGCCATCTACCAGCCCGCGGATCTGTTCGGTATAGGCTTCTGCCACTTCGTCGAACGTAACGGCGCGGAAGCCGGGGTTGTTTACGTCGGGTGAAAGGCTGAGCGTTTTATTCAGCGGGCCAATGGCGCCTGCCACGAAACGCGGTTTGGACGGGTCTTTTGCCGTGTATTCATCTGCCGCTGCGCGGGCGCATTGGGCCGCCGCAACGTTGAGCTCATAAGCGAGCGACTGCATATCGTAATCGGCCTGCGCAATGGAAGTGCTGCTAAAAGTATTGGTCTCGATGATGTCGGCGCCGGCTTCGAGGTATTCTTTGTGAATGCCGGTGATTACCTGCGGCTGCGTGATGCTGAGCAGGTCGTTGTTGCCTTTTACATCGGTATGCCAGTTGGCAAAGCGGGTGCCGCGGTAATCGGCTTCTTCGAGGTTGTGCCGCTGGATCATGGTGCCCATGGCGCCGTCGATGATGAGGATGCGTTGCTGCAATGCTTCTTTGATGTTCATGTTACCGGTTTTAAGATCCGCCGAACAACCTTGTTGCCGTACAAGCGTGCGACGCAACGATGCTGAAGAGCGAACCAACAGTTTGTTACAAAAAAATACTACTTAACCAGTAAACGATAACTACCCGGGAGTTGGAGGGAATGGCTGTCGTTTATTAGTTCAGTTTTTATCCAGGCCTGACAATAAACAAATCCGCCTGTATTGGCCACAAAATTAGAATAAGAAAGCCACAATGCAAAATGTTAAGGCGATCGGTTTAATTTCCCGGGCTGATGAAATTTTCAACCGGGATCCGGTTGGCGATGCTTTTGGCAAGGGTCATTTCATCAGCGTATTCGAGTTCGCCGCCGAAGGCGATGCCGCGGGCGATGCTGGTAATGCGCACGGGCATGCCGCGTAGTTTTTTACTGATGTAGTAGATGCTGGTGTCGCCCTGTATGGTTGGACTTAACGCGAAGATGACCTCTTCGATGGATTCGTTTTGTATGCGCTGTATCAGCGGTTCGATGGTGAGCTGGTCGGGACCAATACCATCCAGCGGGGAAATGATGCCGCCGAGTACATGGTATACCCCATTGAATTGTTGCGTGCTTTCGATGGCGATCACGTCGCGGATGTTTTCTACCACGCAGAGCAGTTCCTGTTTGCGGAGCGTATTGCTGCAGATGGAACACAGTTCACTGTCGGAAATATTAAAACAGCGGCTGCAGAATTTGATGCCGTTGCGCATGTTGGCAATGACATTGCTGAAATGATCTACCTGCTGCGCTTCCTGCTTTACGAGGTGCAACACGAGCCGGAGGGCCGTTTTTTTGCCGATGCCGGGTAATTTGGCAAATTCGTTGACCGCGTTTTCCAAAAGCTGGGAAGAGAATTGCATGGGGCAAAGATAAACACAATGAGCTAATGTGATAATATGCTGATTAGCTAATGAAGTGTAGCTGTGAGCTTTTGTAAAATAAACCTGTTGCTGAACAATCAGCACACCGGTATATTAGCTAATTATCACACTTTACAATTTTATATCGCGCTCATTGTCCCAGTTGGCGCGGATAGCAAGCCGTTGTTTAATAGGAACAACGAGTTCCGGTTGCTGCTTTAAATCGTAATTGCCCGGGTCCCACCTGCCGTTGCGGTTGTCATCGTACAGGATGCGCAATTCATAATCGCCGGGGTAGAACATTTTTTTCTTCCATTCCAAACCGGTGAGCGGGTAAGATTCTTTCACTTCATCGCCGGAAACAAAAAGCAAAACAGGGTTTTTAGAAAGATCGAGCCCGGTAAAACGCAGCACCACGCTGCCATAGGCCGATTCTTTCCTGGTGGTGAATTTGAGCGTGTCGGATTTCGCCAGTGTCAATCCCGTGGAATCCATTACCGCGGCGGAATCCAGCAGGAGGCGGTAAGCCGTGTTTTCCGTCCAGCTATTTTTAAGCGTGATCTTTGTGCGCGTGCTGTCGATCGTAACCTGCGTACCGGTTATGCGGTTGTAATTGGTATCCGTTAAAACGATGAGTGCAGGTTCAAATCTTTGCAGGGGCTTGTTGAACGTAATGTCGATGTTGGCGAGCAATTCCTGCACCTGCGAAGTGATGTCGCTGCCGTATTTTAATTTTTTCTCGGTATTCTTTTTAGGCGTGCCGGCCTGGCCGCGTGTATCTTTTTCCAGCGCGTATGCATACAGGTTGACCGGCGCGGTGTTGGAAGAAACCGTAACGGGCACATCTGCAAAAGCAAAAGTCTCAAAGCGGGCATTGTAGGTGCGGCCGCCATCCCCGTCTTTCAATGCGTATAATTTAAAAACGCCCGCGGGCAGGTTCACAAATTTAAAGCTGCCGTCGCTGCTGATGTTGGCGATGTAATCGGGCCTGCGTTTTCTTACGGCGGAATCGTCGGCATTCCGGTAGAGCATGGCAACAAGGGTACTGTCGGCCACGCCGGTTTCCGCCATCAATACTTTGCCGCTTAGTTCAAAAGAATCGATGGACGGGCCGGTAGAAAATACATAGGTAAAATCGCCGAGGGGATTGCCTTCATTCACATCCACGATGGCGTTGCCGAAGTTGATGGCGTAGGTGGTATTGGGCAACAACGTATCTTTTAACTTGATCGTTACCGTTTTACGGTTGTAGTCGATGAAGGGCATGGTCTTCGGCAGGGGCGATACCAGCACGTTCTTTTGTACTTCTTTTATTTCTATGTATTCGTTGAAGGTGAGCGTGATCCTGTTGCCGCTGAAGGAAGTAGTTTTTAAAGCGGGCGATGCGTTGAGCAACCGGGGCGGCAAACTATCCCTTTTACCGCCGGTAGGGGCGCCAATCTGCGCACAGCCAGCGCCTACAGAAGAAAGCAAAACAACGACCGATAATACCCCGATGAAATATAATAAATGCTTCAAGTGCCGGTTTTAATTTCAGCAAACTTACAATGTTTAAAACAATGTGAAGATTTGAAAATGTGAAAATGGCTCAATGTTAACGAAGCAGGAAGGCAGCTAAAAATTTAATAAGTAATATTTAATAGGTAATATTTTTTCCGGTTGACAAATACCCTACGGATGAACGGCAGCCCAATATTACCTGTTACTTATTCAATATTACTTTCTTCTTCTGTATCATGCAGGGCTACCGCCAGCTTATTATCTTTTACAAAATTGCACCAATGGCAGGTTTCTTTGCCGCAGCCGGTGTAAAAATCACGGGCCTGTATCTTTTCCCATACATCGCTGATCTGTTGCTTTACCGTTTCCAGGTCGGCAGGGGTGATCACGATCTTTTCCTTGCGGTATTGTTTTTCCTTGTCGGGTTCAATAAAATCAAATTCGGTGCTGATCACTTTCCAGTCCTTCTGCGCATAATTGTCCACGAGTATCTTATAAAAAACCGCCTGCCGCCAGTAATCGCCGCCGTTGGGTTCTTTGTCGTGCGGTGGTTTTAGTTTGGGCATTGCGTTGTCGATGTTGCCGGTTTTGTAATCCACTACGTTGATGTCTTTACCGTTGAACTCGAGTTTATCCAGCTTACCTTTCAGCGGTACACCGTTCACCGTGATGCCGCGGAGGTTACGTTCTACGGCCACCACTTTGTTCCACTGGTGAATGTATTTATCATAGTAAGCGGATAAAACCTCCTGCCCGTATTCCATACGGCGGCTAAAAGCTTCGGGTGTAAAATTTTCTCGGTGACGGCGCATGTACCATTCAAAATCGGCGATCACTTCTTCTTTGGGTGCAAAGGTTTCCTTGCCGCCTTCCTGCATTTTGCGGAACAGTTTTTCGAGGGCATGGTGGATGGCGCTGCCAAATTCCGTGGCTTCGTTTTTACCGGAAGGAATGCGGATGAGGTTTTTGTAATAAAATCCCAGCGGGCAATCCAGGTAAGCGTTTAAGGCCGTTACGTTCATCACGAATTTTTCGAGCAGGCTGGTGATGAAATCTTCTTCGGCCTGTTGTATTTCCGGCGCCTGTGCATTGAATTCGAGTGTTGAAAATTCCATTTGTGCTTCGGCGGACAACTGTACTTTTTCGAGGGGCAAGGCATGCTGCTCCAAAATTTCGGCGATGAACACCGAAGGTTCCATTTCCTTGCCATCATTTTTAAAACGGGCGTAGGACAGGTATAAATGTTTTTCGGCGCGGGTAAGGGCTACATAAAACAGGCGCCGTAATTCTTCATCGTCCTTTGATTTGGGCTGGGAATTGAACATGGTGTCGGGGAACCTGTAGCCACCGCCGGGCTTTCGTTTCTTTTCCCAGTTGCCGGCGTTGCAGCCCGCAAAAAATACGTGTTCAAATTCGAGTCCCTTGCTGCCATGCGCGGTGAGCAGGTTCACGCCTTTATCGGTACCCGCGATCTGCACCATCGGCAAGGCAAGCCCTTCTTTTTCCATAAGGTCGATGATGGCCACGAGCCCTTCCAGGTTTAACGAAGGGTTGCGGCTTGTTTCATCTTTTATAAAATCGAACAGGGCCGTGAGTAATTGCATTAGTAATATCTTGTCGGCGCTCTGCATGATGTACGGTAATACGCCTGCCTTGTTGATGATGCTTTCGAACAGTTGCTGCAGCGTAAGGTTAGATACATCGGCGATCAGTTGCTCGACCATGTCGCTGGCGGATCGCAGGCCTGCGTGCAGCCCGGTATCGAACAGGTCTTTCTGCGGAGCGGCGGCTTTGTCGGCCAGCAACCGGCGGATGGAACTTTGGTCGTCGCTGTACCTCTTATGATTCGCTTCCACGCTCAGCTTCGCAATTTCGATGGGCGGTATTTTATAAAAATCGTAATGCAATACCTCGAACAATATTTCATCGCCGCCATAGGGAATATCATGTTCGGCATTGAGGTAACGCAGGAGTTGCAATATTTTTTTAGCGAAAGGATTTTCCAGGATGTTGATGTTGCGCTTGCTGTACACCGGTATGTTCTTCAGCCGCAGGTAACGCGCCAACTCTTCGCCGTAGCGGTTCTCTTTATAAATGACGGCGATCTTCCCGTGGGGTATCCCTTCTTCAATCAAGGCGGCAATGTTGTTGCAGATGCCGGCCATTTCTTCTTTCACCGAATTGTATTCGCGCAGCAGGGGCAGGTGGGTAAGTTGGCTGAGCGTGTCTTTGGAGGATAATAGTTCCTTGCTCAGTCCTTCTATTTTTTTTACCAGCCGCTCTTCATTCCTGTTGATGAGCGTTTTAGAAATGTCGAGTATCGGTTGTGTGCTGCGGTAATTATTGGTGAGCACTACTTTCACCAGGCTTTGCGCGTAAGTGTTGGCAAACTCCCACATGTTCTCCACGTTGGCGCCCTGGAAACGGTAGATGCTTTGGTCATCGTCGCCTACCACGAATACATTCGGCTCGTCCCAGTAATTAATGAGCAACTGCACCAGTTTGTTTTGCGTGCCACTGGTATCCTGGAATTCATCGACGAGGATGTATTGGAATTTTTCCTGGTAATTCAACAGTATCTCCGGCTGCTCTTCAAACACTTTGATCACCCAGTTGATCATGTCGTCAAAATCATAGCGGTTTTTTTTGCGCATGAGGTTTTGAAAATTATCGAACTCCAGCACGGCTGCGCGCAGCTTTTCCATCTTTCCTTTTTCTTCTTCGATCTTATCGGTGCGTACATCGCCTTTTTTGAAATGGGGGGTTGCGCGTTTGGCTACGTATTCATCGCGCAAAGGCAGGTCATTTATATAATCATCTATCTTTTGATTGATGAAGGCCGGCGTCCAGCCTTCTCTTTTCATGGAAGAAAAAAGGTTTTTTAAATTATTGATCTCGAAGTACACATCGCCCCGGTAGCGTTTCAATGGATGATTTTTTGGAAAGGCGTCGATGAGTTGCTTGAACAGTTGTATCGATTCCAGTTCGGATAATGCATCGAGCGTATTTTTTTCGAATAGTTGCAGGTTGTCCTGTATCACTTCGTTGCAAAATGCGTGGAAGGTATAGATGTTTACTTTGTAGGCGTCGGCGCCGATGAACTGCTGCAGCCGCCGCCGCATGGCGATGGTGCCGGCATCGGTGTAGGTGAGGCAAAGGATGTTTTCGGGGGCCGCATCGGTGTCGAGCAGTATCTTGCCGATCCGTGCCGCGAGTATCTGCGTTTTACCGGTACCCGGGCCGGCGATCACCATCACCGGGCCTTCGAGTGTATCTACGGCGAGGCGTTGTTGTTCATTGAGCTTCCCGTATTCCTGTGTGAATTTTTGTTGCAGCGTATCGCGGTATTGTGACATATAACAAAGATAACCGGGATTAGGCTGATTGGAATGATGTTCCTGTTTGAATCAAACAATTTTACCGGGAAAACGTTTAAGGGTGAGTCACTTCTTAGAGTGGCCCACCCGGTTGAAATAGTTTTACCGGTAAGACGTTAAGGCGGTAAGTTATTCGCTGCGCGAATTTTATTGGCCGGGAAGTCGGGAAGGCGTTTTTAAGGTGATAAGATAATGTTACCAATGTATTCTATAACTTACCATCTCCCCGGTTAAAAAAACCTTGCTTACAAAAAGATGCAATACATTCATAACCCATAATTCATAATTCCTCACAATGAGCAAAGTATATTCCCTTGACCGCAAACAAATATTGCCCATCACGCTGGAGGCGGCCTGGGATTTTTTCAGCAGCCCGGATAACCTGCAGGCCATTACGCCGGGGAACATGCGGTTCGTGGTGACTTCAACTTTACAGGGCAAAAAGATGTACCCCGGGCAGTTGATCGAATACAAAGTGAGCCCGGTATTGGGTATCCCATTATATTGGATGACCGAGATCACGCATGTGAAAGACAAAGAATATTTTGTGGATGAACAGCGTTTCGGACCTTACAGCCTTTGGCATCACCAGCATCATTTTAAAGCCGTGGAAGGCGGCGTGGAAATGACGGACATTGTACATTATAAAATCCCGTTCTGGTTTTTAGGCGATATTGCCCATGCTGTTTTTGTAAAGAAAAAGCTGGAGGATATTTTTACTTTTCGTTACAATAAAGTAGTGGAACTTTTTGGAGATAGAAAGCATCCCGTTTAATCCTTTGGTACATACTGTAAGAATACAACGCCGGTATCGTATTGTTTCATGCTCAACAGTTGGAAATTTGCATAGTTGTCCAGTGCCGGGAACAGGAGCCGGCCGCCGCCGGTAAGGGTTGGACAAAACTGCAAATGGTATTCATCTATTAAGTTTGCTTTTATCAATGCCTGCGCCAGCGAAATGCTGCCCCACAACACCATGTCTTTTCCTTCCTGTTGTTTGAGGGCTTTTATTTCTTCTATAGCATCGCCGGGTATTACCTGTGCGGCGGGCCATTTGCCCCAGGGCGCTTCTTTTAATGTATTGGAGAAAACGATCTTGGGAATGCTGTTCAGTTTACCGGCAATGATCTCTTTATCCGTAGTAGCGGTGGGCCAAAATTCCACGAACAGCTCGTAGGTTTTCCTGCCCAGCAGGATTGCATCGATGCCTTCCAAAAATTTCAACTGGTCTTCATCAGAAAATTTATTGGCTTCGGTGGAAGGAAAAAAATCCAGTTGGCCGTTCTTATCTTCGGCATATCCGTCGAGGGATATCCATTCTTCTACGATTAGTTTGCGCATAGCATTTTGTTATTAACCGGTAAGACGGGAAGGCGTTTTATAACCTATGTCTTGGTTGGTGTCCCACGAACCAGCAAGGAGATCAATCGTACTTCAATGCCGGGTAGCCCAGCAGCCTGCGCCACAAAGCAAGTTGACCAACCAGGCTGGCTTCGCGATAAAGGGTAAAAACCACCATGTCGTAAAACGACATTTTCATTTCGCCCATCGTGAGTTCGCTGTCCAGTTTTTCGTCATCCACTTCCATCAATGCCTTGCGGGCGAGCGGGGTGATGAATTCCCAGTCTTTTATGTATTCAGTAATGGATGGGTATTGCGCGCCTTCCTGTATGCCTTTGTGGTTGCTGAATAATTCGTCGCCTGTTTGCTTTAACCCCGGGTTGGTTTCCGAAACCATGGAATAACGCTGCTGTACCATGGATCCTGCAAGCCATGCCATGTGATTCGCTTCTGTGTTCAGCCGTTCGTGCATGTCTTCCCCGCTGATGCCGTCGAGCGCGCGGGCAAAAAAGCCGCTGTGCATATCAAATAAAGAGAGCAACCCTTCTGTCCGCCTGCTGTTGGTTTTGTTTTCCATATATTTTAATGAAGTTTTTGAATAATGGCCGGGTGATTTTTCTTTTCCTAATTTAATGATTTTTTATGATATAATTCCCGTTTTCCTTTTATGTAAAGTTTATGAGTTATGGGTTATAAGTGATGAGTTGTGCTGTGGCAGTAAGCGAAATTTATAACCGGCTGTTAATGCTTTAAGGATTATAACAATTATCACAACTCATAACCCAGTACTCATAACTCATAACTACTTCCGTTTCCTGGCAACAGCTTTTAAATGACAAAAAGAAAAGGACCTCCCGAAGAAGATCCTTAGCCTGCACTGGTTATTAAAAAACCTATTCGATAATGATCTTAAAAGTTTCCACAGCAGCGCCACCGGTGAGCCGCACAAAATAAACGCCTTTACTCAACCCGGTTAACATATAACGGTTAGCTGCATTTTTGTTCATTTGCTTAACTGTTTTACCCGTTACATCGATGATGTCGATCTTTGTAAACATGCCTGCACCGTTGATGATCATGTAATCATGTACGGGGTTGGGTGAAATAGTGAACGGGCTTGTTTTGCCAAAATCCACCCTTGCAATATTGCTAAGCGAGGATTGCCCGTTCCTGTCCACCGACTTCAGGCGGTAATAGTTGATGCCATTGGCCGGCGCTTCATCATTGAATAAATAGTTTTTTTGCCCGTTGCCAGCCGTAGCCATCACTGTTCCGATCTTTGTAAACCCATTACCCGACGTACTTCTTTCAACTTCAAAATGATCAACGTTGATCTCCGTGCTGGTTGTCCAGTTTACAGAAACGTTGCTGTTCTTTTTAACTGCATCGAAAGCCAGTAAGTTCAGCGGTAATACGGTGAAGGTATTCGTGGCAAAGAAGAAGGTAGAAAAAGAATTCACACTTGTTGTCAACACGTAGCCATATTCATAAGGCGCCGCGGTTGTATTCAGCTTCCATGGATTGGCATTCAAAGCCGACGCGCAGGTTTGTTCATTTTTCAATACAACAACGTCGTTAATGCTGCTGATACCCGAAGGTTGTCCCTGCGAGTTCACCGCATCCTTCAACGCCAGGTATTCGCTTGTTTTTATGTACAGGCGAAGGTCAACCATGGATGCCGGCTGGTTTTGAACCGTGATGCTGATGTTGCGATCGAGGTAAAGCTGGTGTGCCGCGTCTTCCCTTATCGTCCCGGTGTTGATGTAAGTGGATGCGGTTACATTGCCGAGGTTGTTACCGTTGGCTTTTATTTCGGCCACCACATCTCCCGCGGTATTGAGTATGGGCACCCATTTATTGTTGTTCAGCGCATTGATCACCACGGTTGGATAGTTTTCACAACTGCCGGGCATTCCATTCGCAATAAAGGCAGGCACCACCAGCAACCCATTGTGCATCACCGGCAAATTGCTATTGGTGGTTGTATAGGATGATTTGGCGGTCACAGTATTGGTAGCGGGATCCAGTTCCACCACTTTAATAATGGTGCCGCCCTCGCTGGTGATACAATATAATTTATTACCGCTTACCGTTAGCGAGCCTTTTGGATCATAACCCAAGGTGCCGTTGGTGACAAAAGTATGCACCAGGCTGAGGGCATTGGTCGCCGGGTCAAACTGGAAGATAGTGCCCCTGCTGCTACTTCCGCCGGCTACCGCTGTATTGTACATTTTACCATTGTACACCGTCATCGCATTGTACACCGACTGCCCGGTGGGTGTGGTGAGACTGGCAAGATTCACGGCCGTGTTCGTTGCAGGGTCAAAAGAAAAAATGGTTCCCAGGTTGTTGGCACCGCCGCCTGTAGTGGTGGCATACAGCTTATTGTTATAAACGGTAAACCCGCAATAGGGTGTGTAGCTACCAAGCGTATTCATATCGTATAATTTGCTTAACACGCCGCTGGCAGGATCGTAACTGTAAATGATGCCCAGGTTACCGTTACCGCCGGCGTTCGTCATACCATATAACTTATTGTTGAACACAACGGGTTCGCCGTATGGGAACGCGCCGGTGATGGGCTGCATGTCTTTTTTACTATAGGCGTCCGTAGCGGGGTCAAATTCATACAACACGCCAAAGTCGCTGGTACCGCCGTTTACCGTGGTGCCGTACAATTTGCCGTTGTAAGCTACCGGCGACGAAGCGGGCAATCTTCCATTGTTGCCGTTGTTGGCGTTGCTGAAAGCAAGACGCCGGGAGTAGGTGGAGGTAGATGGATCGAAGGACCAGATGCAACCGTAGGGCGTACCGAATATTTCCTGCGGGCCGGTATAAGTAGTGCCATATAGTTTCCCGTTGAGCAGGGTGGGCTTGCCGTGTGGAATCCGGCCTGTTTCTGCTGCATTGAAATTCAGTTTTTTCGAAACGGTATTGGCTGCGTAATCGTATTCGAACAACGTACCCTGGTCCACAAAACCACCGTTGTACGACACTGCATAATATTTTGAATTGTATAAAATGAACGTGCTGCCCGGGCTGATGGGGCCATCGAAATTATTGGGGCCAAACGAATATTTTTTTACTACCGTAGTTGGGTTGGCCGGATCCCACTCGAAGATTGTGCCGGTACCGTTAGTGCCGCCGACACTACAAAGGCCGATGAACTTACCGCCTGCCGCTACCAACTTGCCCAGGGGATGACGACCGCTGGCCGTATATTCAAAATCAAATAGTTTGGTAAAAGCATTGGTGGCGGGGTCCAGTTCAAACAACGTACCGCCGGAGTTGGTGCCGCCCTGGTTGAGGCAGCCGTACAGTTTATTGTTGTATACGATCATTTCGTTGTTGTTGGCATTGGCGCCGTCGGTATAGTCGAACTCCCTGATGATCGTATAGTTGGAACCATAGGGCAGGGCCGGGTCGATTGAATACAACACGCCGTGGTTGTTAGCACCGCCAAGGTGCGACATGCCGTATAGTTTGTTATTGTAAATCGTTACGTTGTTGTAATACTCACGGCCGGTAGCTACGGTTCCATCGTACAGTTTCGTAAATACATCGGTTACCGGGTCCCATTCAAACACAACGCCGGAATTGTTGATACCGCCATATTGCGTGGTGCCGTACATTTTACCGTTGTACAACTTCAGTGAATTTTGGGGAGCATTGCCCGGGCGTGCGCCGCCCGTTCCGGTAAAATCGAATTTTTTTGTATAAATATTGGTAACCGGGTCCCATTCAAACAGGCAGCCTCCGAAATTTGCGCCATAATCTGCCGCCAGTCCATAAAACTTACCGTTGTACAACAGCAGCGAACCTTTAGGCGTTCCACCGGTAACGCTCACGGATGGACCGAAGTCGAATTTCTTCGCATAAATATTGGTGGCCGGGTCGTATTCGAAAATGGTGCCGTAATTGTTTACGCCGCCGCGGGTAGTGGTACCGTAGTATTTGCCATTGTAAGGCGCCAGTTCTACATTAGCCGGCAAGGAACCGAAAACCGTTACCGGGAAATCATATTGCAACTGGAAATTGTTACCCGAACTGTCTGCACTGAACAGGAAGCCGTTGCTGGATTGATTGTTTTGCGGGTAGCCACCCACCAGCCCGAATAATTTTGAAACGCCCTGTGCATTTACAACTGTAATGAGCAGCATCGACAGGAGGACGGTGTATAGTTTTTCTTTCATGTTGGTGATTTTAAAAAATAATAAATGGCCGGCTTGCCAGGGATATTTGGGAGGCTGTAAAATTTCATTTTTTAAAACAGGGTGGCAATACTTAATTTGAAGTAGGGTACTTAATCGAAGGCTGATGGTTAAAGGTTGAAGGTTAGTACAATGCCGGTGCGTGTCCCCCCGAACCGGGCCAACTGTTATTTCATTACCAGGACTGGAGTTTTAGCTACCTGTGGGCGATACCCCGCTTTTAAAGTATTGACAATCGATCTGGGTGTAAGCACGGTTAATTTTTGTTTGTCGGGCAACGCGATGCCTTTAGCATATCCAAACGGTGACCATAACAAAAGTTGCTTTTCCCAAACAAGGTAAGGTTGGTTATCAAGGGAGATAAAAGTGCCGGGTGGCAGGTCTTCCACATAAGCTTCAAAACTTACTTTCGATTTTTGTTTATCAATCCTTTCTGCGTGGATGACCGCGTCTATTTGTTGAATAGATGTTTTGTTGTTGAAATTGTAGCCGGGGTTACCCGCTAGCCACGCTGATTTGAATTGATTGTAATCTTCCCGCCTGCATTCGCAACAGGGGCGGTGACCGGCGGCGAAAGCCGTGGCTTCATCCAGGAAAAAAAGTTCGGTATAGCGGTTGGGCGTCATCATTTGCCGCTGCCGCCCTTTGAACTCCAGTTTGCAGGTGATCCATGCTTTTAATTTAAAAGGCCGGATGATCTGCTGCTGTTCATTGTGGATCACGCCGCGGGTGCCCGTCCATGCGCCGCGGGCTTTGGTTTGGATAAGATCGCCGAAGGGGGTGACGCGGTTTTGAAGCATGGGAGAAAAGGTGAGAATGGAAGATAGCAAAACTCGTTGAGCCGCAAAAAATGTGTTTAAAAATTCTCACAAGGCATCTTCTAAAATATTTTTGGATTACAATTCACCTAATCACCAACGCCCCCTTCAAAAAATTATTGGTCACTTCTGTAAAAGCCGCCCATTTGCCGGCTGAGCCGGCTTGCCGGTTCCAGGGTTGTTGCATCGGTTGTTTGAATTGCCATGATGTTTACAGGGTTTAAAAATTAAAAATAAATAATATGCGAAAAGTAGAATGTTTGGAGGGGATGGGGAATAGGTAGAAGTACGGGATTTGGGTTTAGTCCGAAGACGATACCCTGGTGTTATTATCCCGGTTGTCATCCTTTGATGCTGCTGTTGCTTTTATACAAATACAAGGGTTGCTTCTTTGGGCATATACTTTGTTTGGGATATTAAAAGCGGTGTATGAAAAAGTTTATATGGCTATCAATAGGGATATTTTTTTCCATCAACCTGGCGGCGCAGGATGACCGGCAAAAAAGATATACCAAAGTACCAGGCGGTTATTTGATGGTACTGCGGCAAGGCGACAGCATCATCAACAGGATAGAAGAGCTGGCCGTTAAAGAAAACATCCCGTCCGCAGGTTTTACCGGGCTGGGGTTTGCGGGTTATGTCAAATTCGGTTTTTTTGATGCGCAAACAAAACAATTCATACCAAAAGAGATCCGCGATGTGGAACTGGCCGGCATTAACGGCAGTATCGCGTGGGAAAACAACAAACCGTCCATCCACCTGCATGCAGTTGCAGGCGATAAGAATTTACAGAGTTATTCGGGTCATGTACTGAGTGCCGCAGTGGGAACGGGTTCCGTAGAGATCATGATAACGGTTTATACTAAAAAATTGCAAAGGAAAAAAGACGCTGAGATCGGGGCTAATGTGTTGGAGGTGGAATAAGGTTTGTTTGAAGGGAAAAAAGAAAAGGCAAGACCTAAATAACAAAACCCTTATCCATATCGATAAGGGTTTGATGCTTTTTAAGAATTTTTAATTCTCTCTGAAAGTAGTCCCGGCAAGAATCGAACTTGCATCTAAAGTTTAGGAAACTTCTATTCTATCCATTGAACTACGGGACCAGCTAAAAGGTAGTTGGGGGCAGGTGTAAAAAAACACCCCGGAATTACCTTTTTAGGACGGCAAAAGTACGGTTTTCCTGCATTTAAAAATCAATAAAGGGCAATTCTTAAATCAAATCCTATCTTTGCCGTCCAAATTTTTTGCAGATCATGAAGTGGCTCAACCTCCTTATCAAATACCGTTTCTGGCTTGGGCTGGCATTGCTGGCACTGGCCGTTTTTACCCATATCCAGGCTGGTTTCTGGCCCTCCTTTGTATTGTACCTGGTTGGCGTGGTGCTGATCCTCGGGCACTTTCTGCTTGGGCCCCTGCGGCTGATACAGGGTTACATGGAAGAAGGCGATATGGAAGGCGCTAAAAAAGTAGTGGATTCCATCTGGTTCCCCGGGCTGCTGATCAAGCCGGTGCGTTCGGTTTATTATACGTTGAAAGGCAACCTTGCGATGGTGAACCAGGACTTCGACGCGGCAGAGATCATGATGAAGAAAAGCCTGTCGCTCGGCGGCGGCAGTCTCACCAAGCAGGCCGAAGGCCCGAATAAATTACAACTGGGTATGCTGTGCATGCAAAAAGGCGATATCAAACAGGCAGAATCCTATATCCGCCAGGCGATAAGAGCAGGACTGCCGGACAGCGAGAACAATGCCGCGGCCTACCTGCAGCTTTGTTCCATCATGATGAACAAACGCGAATTCCGCGCTGCGAAAGAATACTTCCGCAAGGCAAAAAGCTTCAAGCCCACTACGCCGCAGATCGTTGACCAGATCAAACAAATTGAAAAATACATCGGGCGGATGCCGGGGTAATTAATTACGAATTACTGATTACGAATTACGAATGGGGCTTTTGCACGCATTCATATTTTATGTATATAAAAAGTAATTGGTAATTAGTCATTAGTAATTAAAAAAATCCGTGTAATAACTCCATGCACCCCCACCTCGCCCAACTCATCACCGGCATCAACCTCGAAGAAAAGGAACAGGTGCAGCGGTACAGTCTCGACCAGCAACATACGCTGAAAGCGTTGAAGGCAGAAGGTTTGGCGTTGCACCCGCTGATCGTTACCCGTAAGAATTTCGGTTATGCCGATTACCCGGAGATCAGTTTTAAACTCCGCTTTCCACCGGAAGCGAATTTATTTAAGGACGGCGCGGCCATCGAATGTTTCATTAGCGGTGAAGAACCGGTGAAAGGCGTGTTGATGAGCCTCGATGGAAAATCCGGCGACTTTCGCTTATTTGCACCCGACTTTCCCGACTGGATCGAAGACGATGGCGTAGGCATCAAACTGGCGCCCGATACCCGCACGAACGGCATCATGAAAAAAGTGCTGGCCGATCTTGAAAAAAACAAACCGCTCTATACCTTATTCGAATCATTGCATACCGGAACGGTTCCCGGTGTGGTGCCAACTCCTTTATCCAAAAACATGCTTTCTTTCCGCAATCAACAGTTGAATGAAAGCCAGCAACAGGCCGTTGCCGCCATCGTGCAAAATGAACAGCTTTGCATCGTACATGGCCCGCCCGGTACCGGTAAAACAACTACACTCATCGAAGCAATCTTACAGTTGATTAAGAACGGGGAGAAAGTGCTCGTATCTGCGCCGAGCAATACCGCGGTGGATAATATTGCCAAAGGGTTGATCCGCCAGGGCGCGCGTTTGCTACGGGTTGGCAACAGCAGCAAAGTGGACGCGACTATTTTTGAACACACGTCCGAAGGCCGCCTGGCCAACAGCAAGCAACAAAAAGAGATCAGGCAATTAAAGATCCGCGCCGAAGAATTCCGTAAGATGGCGTTAAAATACAAACGCAGTTTTGGCAAGGCAGAAAGGGAACAACGCAATTTATTGTTCAGGGAAGTAAAGCATATCCGAACCGATATAAAAAAATTACAGGCATACAACGAAGAAAAATTATTTGAAGAAGCGCAGGTGATCGCCGGAACACCGGTTGGGTTGTACGACGCACAACTTCACAAATATGATTTTAAAACACTGGTGATCGATGAAGCCGGCCAGCTTATTGAACCGCTTGCCTGGTGTATTTTTCCGTTTGCCGAAAAGATCGTGCTGGCGGGTGATCACTGGCAGTTGCCGCCAACGGTGCTCAGCCACGAAGCGATGCGCATTGGCCTCAACCGTTCCATTTTGGAAGTGGCGGTACAACATAACGTCAACGTGTACCTGCTGAATACACAATACCGTATGCGGCCTGCCATCGCGGGTTTCAGCAGCGCTTATTTTTATGAGAACCTGTTGCTTACGGCTGCACACCTGGTGAACAACGGCACACATATCAGCTTTATCGATACGGCCGGTTCGGGCTTTTCCGAAACCCGCGGCGCCGATGGCAGCAGCCTGCAAAATGAAGGCGAACTGCGCATCGTGCAAAAATTATTTGAAACGGAGTTAACGGACCTTGCTTCAACTGCTTTTATTTCTCCCTATGCAGGCCAGGTAACGGCCGCCAAAGAAATGCTGCCTGCCGCCCTGCGCATCAGCACCATCGATAGCTTCCAGGGACAGGAAACCGGTACGGTGATCGTATCGCTCGTGCGCTGCAACGACGATGGTGACATCGGCTTTTTAAAAGACTACCGCCGCATGAACGTGGCCATCACCCGCGCCAAAGAACAATTGTTCGTCATTGGCGACAGCGCTACCCTCGGCGCCGATCCCTTTTACAATGCTTTTCTTACGTACGTGGAAAAGCAGGGCAGTTACAGGACGGTTTGGGAGTTTGATTTGTGATAACACGAATTTTAAGCACGAATTACACGAATTAAATACAAGCTTATTACACAGATTGTGCGGATTACACGGATAGCTGCTGCCGTTCGGTCTTTGGCCAACGGCTTTTACAGCACTAAATTTTAAGCACGAACCTGCCTGTTGGCAGACAGGTTATATGGATGTTCCATTCGTAATTCGTAATTAATTGTTTTCCGTGTATTTTTTAAAACTATCCAGTATCGCCTGCCAGCCGGCCTGTTGCATTTCAATTGGATTCTGGTCTTCTGCCTCAAAACTTTCTTCTACCAGGGTGCTGTCGCCTTCTGCGGTGAAATGGATCTTTACCTTGCGGCCGTCGCCTATGGTATATTCAATATATTCATTGGGCGTTACCACGTCGTATTCACCGGCAAAATCAAAACCCATGCTACCATCCCTGGCTTCCATGCGGGATAAAAATTTTCCACCGGCGCGCAGGTCGCTCTCCGCACGGGGCGTATGCCATTCGGGCGAAGGACTGCACCATTTGGTGATGTGTTCAGGCTGGTTCCAGTAAGTCCATACTTTTTCCACCGGTGCGTTTACAGGGGCGGTTACGGTAAGGACTGTTTTGTTGTTCGTTTCCATGTTGATTTTTTTTGATGATGATCGATACTGCAAACATCCGACAAATAGGGATAGGTGTTGCTGTACAAACGCGACTATTGAAGGGTTTTTTGCGACGGCCTTTTCGGCCAGGCGGACCGGCCTTTATTTTTCCATTTTTAACAACCGTTCCCGTATAACTTTGCCAAAGTTTAAGCTATACTACGATGAAAAAATCAACCTTGTTCTTTGCCTTCCTGGTCTTTTCTTTACCCTTTAATGCGGCGGCGCAAAAACTCAATGTAAAACAACAAATGAGCAAGGCACGCCTTCAACTTAATTACCTGCTTGAACTGGCGGACAGCACGCGGGCGGTTCCCGGAACGGGTCATTTGGTGGCACCCCGAACGCAGGAGAACGGGAAATTAAAACTGGTGAAAGGGAGCGACTGGACCAGCGGTTTCTTCGCTGGCGAACTTTGGCTCATGTATGAATACACCGGCAAAGAACAATGGCGCACGGCAGCCAAAAAATACACGGCGCTGCTGGAAGATCAAAAGTTCAACGGCGGTACCCACGACCTTGGCTTCATGATCTATTGCAGTTTTGGCAATGGTTACCGGCTTACCGGCGATACGGCTTACCGCAGCGTGATTATACAGGCCGCTAAAACATTGTGCACGCGTTTCAATCGGGCAACCGGCGTCATTCAATCCTGGAACAAGAACGACCGGTGGAATTATCCTGTTATAATCGACAACATGATGAACCTTGAATTGCTGTTTGAAGCCACGAAATTAACAGGCGATTCTTCTTTTTACAGGATCGCCGTTGCGCATGCCAATACCACCATTAAAAATCATTTCCGGCCGGATAACAGTTCGTTCCATGTTGTAGATTATGATCCCGCGACCGGGGCTGTAAAACAAAAGAATACGGCGCAGGGTTTCAGCGATGCTTCGGCCTGGGCGCGCGGGCAGGCCTGGGGATTGTACGGCTATACGATGTGCTACCGCGAAACGAAAGACCCGGTGTACCTGCAACAGGCAAAACGGGTAGCTGGTTATATTTTGAGCAGGTTGCCTGCCGGCAAGGTTCCCTTTTGGGATTATGATGCGCCAGGGATACCCAATGAACCGAAGGATGCATCGGCTGCGGCCATTACCGCTTCTGCTTTGTACGAATTGAATACCTATGTGCCAAACAATGGTTACCGGCAAACAGCGGGTGAGTTATTAAGATCGCTGGCCAAAGATTATACATCCCCTGCCGGTCAAAACAATGGATTTATTTTATTGCACAGCACCGGTCACAAGCCCGCCAAAAGCGAGATCGACGTACCGATCATTTACGCTGATTATTATTTTTTGGAAGCGCTGATGCGGTCGAAGAAGATGAAGTGAGATGAAGTTGATTCAAAGGGTTTTGTACTCTGAAAAAATATTCAATGGCTCAACCTGCTACCGGCAACAGTATCACCTTCCGGTGCATCTTTATGATCTTCATTTTATGCAACAACCGCATGATGGCATAGGTTGGATCCAGTTCGTGCCAGCGGAAACCAAAGTTGGTAGCCGAAGGATTTTTATGGTGGTTGTTGTGGTAGGCTTCGCCCATCATCAACAGGTCTACTTTAAATAAGTTGGTGGATGTATTTTTCAGCTTAAAATTTACGGAGCCGTATTTATGCGCAAACCAGTTGATGATCATGCCCTGTAAAGGCACCATCAATATATGTATGGGCAACAGGAACAGCCACCAGGCCGATGGCGCGAAGACCAAGTACAACGAAGTATACACCGCTATCCAACCGATGCGGGAAAGCGTGGAGTGCGCCAGCCTGTCCAGCAGCCGCCAATCGGGAAGATTCTTTAAAAACCTTTGTTCAGGTACGATGCTGCCATCGTAAATACCCGCCGATACATTGCGCGCATGCCACATCAGTTTAAAGATGTTGCTGTCGAACTGCGGCGAATGAGGGTCCTTATCCGTATCGGTATAAGCATGGTGCATCCGGTGCATGATGGCGTATACACGCGGGCTGATGTACGATGATCCCTGTGTAATGTAAGCAAGGGTATAAAAGAAACGTTCCCAGGATTTATTCATTTGAAAAGCGCCATGTGCGGCATACCGGTGTTGCAAAAAAGTTTGCATAAACAAAGAACTGTACCAATGAAGGATCAAAAACAAAAAGATAAAAAGCATAATGAAATAAGGCAGCAGGTTGTAGCTGCCTTGTATTAACGTATTGATGCGCGTATAGTTTAGGTATTTATTGTAAAAAGCAGGACTTTAACGTTTCGGGTGTTGTAAAATAAAGACACCTGCACTATAAGCGCAGGTGTGTAAGCATTTAGATATATGAAGTCATTGAATTGCGTACATGCGATCCATTCATAATTCATAACCTGCCGGCAGGCAGGTTCATCATTCACAATTATTTACTGCAGGTTAAAATAACCCACCAGCGCTTCATCGCTCATTTTATTGGAAGTAGTTTCAGAAGTAGCCGTGTTTTTAAACTGTGGCGTTTCTGCCAGGTAATGAATGAATTGTTCCTGCGCCTGTCCTGTACCCGTTATGTGCACCGAAGTAGCGTTTTGCAGGTGGGTTGTTATTTCTTTGAAAAATTTTGTTTGCACGCTTTTTTCCTGGTTCTGCGCATTTTTCTCGGAGGAGTTTGAGGAAACATTTTCCCTCTTTACCTGCCCGATCACTAAATAGGCACTGTCTTCCGCGTTTGCTTTACCTACGATCGTGGCGTGTTGGCCATCCATCCAGATGCCGAATTGCTTTTGATTGCTCATGTTTTTGGGTTTGATGTACCTGTTGAAGCCAATAACCGTACCGCAAAGCCAAATGGTTGACCGGGCAATACATTATCCAAATATTCTATCTTTAATCACCTTTAACTCCCTACCATGTATAAACTCCTGTTCCTGTTGTTGCTTTCTGTCGGCGCCCGCTCTCAAACAGTTTATAAAACGCCATCCGGCCAGAAATACCACCTCGGGAGCTGCCACACCGTAAAGAATGTGTCACAGGAAATTACTTCACAACAAGCGATTGAACTGGGACTTCAACCCTGTAGGGTCTGCCGGCCGGCCAATATTTACGGCGCCGGTATGGCGGTGCCCAACAAAGCAAAGGGACAGGGAAATACGGTACAATGCAAAGGCACCACCAAAGCCGGCACGCGCTGCCGGCATAGAACCCGCATTGGGGACGGCTATTGTTTCCAGCATAAACGAGGGAAGTAGATGTTCCGTATTGGGTCTTACCAGTAAAAAGTACCACAAAACCTTTAAATAGCGCCATGCTGCCGGCGTGGTACAATTTACCTTTGCAGGGTGAAGGAAAAAGATACAATACCGGTTTATGATATCTGCAGCATTGCAGCGGAAGCGGGTGATGCCAACCTGCTCATCGAACGCTTCGGCGCCTACCTGCAAAAACATTATACCGACCTGCACCGTGCGCACCGGCATTCTTTTTATCACCTCGTATTGTTCACAAAAGGCAAGGGAACACACACAATAGATTTTCAGCAGTTCGATGTAAAGCCTTTTCAAATTTATTTCATGGTCCCCGGGCAGGTGCATAGCTGGCATTTTGAAGGTAAGGTGGATGGCTACCTGGTCCACTTCAATGAAAGTTTCATCAGCAGCTTTGTACAGCCAGGCCATTACCTCGAACGGTTTTCATTTTTCAATGGTGTTGCTGCCGATGCCGTACGGCAATTGCCGGTGAAAGAACGAACGGGAACCGTACGGTTAATGGAGGCTTTATTAAAAGAAATGGAAACTGTAAACGTACAAAGACCGGACATGATCAAACTCCTGTTGTTACAGTTGTTCATCCATGTCGAAAGGACCACGAACGCTGCTGGACTGGCGCATATTCCACCACAGAAAACATTATTGTTGCGAAATTTTCAACAGCTGATCGAGCAGCACTACCGCGACCTGCGGCTGCCAAAGGAATATGCTGCGTTGTTGTATGTAACCCCCAACCACCTTAACGCGCTTTGCCGCGAACTCCTCGGCAAAACCGCCGGGGAACTGATCCGCGAGCGGCTGATCCTGGAAGCGAAACGTTTATTGACCAATGCAGGAATGAACATTACCGGCATTGCGTATGAATTAAAATTTGAAGACAATTCCTATTTCAACCGGGTGTTTAAAAAAGAAACAGGACTAACACCGGATGCATTCAGGAAAAAATTCCTCCGACAGGATAATAATGAAAAGCAATAAAAATATCATCATGGAAACGAAAGATAAAAATCCCGGTGCACTGCAATTGCTCCGGTGTAAATGTCCCCGCTGCCGGAGAGGCGATATGTTTGAAACCAAAAATCCTTACCGCCTCCGCCAATACATGAACATGCATGAAACCTGCGCGGTATGCGGGCAACCATTCGATATTGAAGTGGGCTTTTACTACGGCAGCAGCTATGTCAGCTATGCTTTGTCCATCACCGTATGCGCGGTTACCTTTATTGCCTGGTGGCTGACCATCGGCATTTCCATCAACGATAACCGCGTATTTGGCTGGCTTGTTTTTAATTCTATCCTGTTGCTCGTGCTGCAACCCGTACTGATGCGACTGGCGCGTACCGGCTGGCTGGCCTTCTTTGTGCCCTACGATCCTTACTGGAAAATTCACCCGCCAAAAGCAACGGAAAGAATGAACAGGGGATTGAAAGATGCGTGGTAATTAAATTACTAATTACAAATTACTAATTAGAAACTGGATGTAAGCTGTTAGGGTATCCGTGTAATCTGTTCAATCTGTGTAATAACATTTAATTCGTGGTATATTTATTACCATGAAAATCCTGTGGCTGTACCTCAAACCTTTTAAGTGGCTCGTAATACTTACGATGGCGCTGGCCGGCCTTGCGCAGTTGCTTACGCTCATCGATCCCGTGATCTTCGGTAAGATCATCGATGAATATGCATTGAATCCCGGCGGCAAAACAGAAACCCAACTGGTAAATGGTGTATTGTGGTGGCTGTTGATCGCCGTGGGTGTAGCCATGGCCGCGCGGTTATGTAAAACCTTCCAGGATTATGTACTGCGGCTGGTGGTACAGAAATTCGGCATGCAGATATTCAACGATGGATTGAAGCAAACCCTGCGCCTCAGCTACCAGGAATTTGAAGAGCAACGCAGCGGCGAAACCTTGTCCATCCTGCAAAAAACGAGAAGGGACACGGAAGCCTTCATAAGTTCTTTCATCAATATTTTATTTTCTTCGCTGGTCGGCATCGGTTTTTTAATATGGTATGCCGTAACAAAACACTGGGCGCTGATACCGGTTTTCGTAGTGGGCGTGTTGTTGCTGGGCGGACTAACGGGCCTGCTTAGCCGAAAAATAAAAACGGTGCAGCGCAGCATCTTCCGGGAGAACGCGAAGATGTCGGGCAGCATTACCGAATCGCTGCGCAACATCGAACTGGTGAAAAGCCTGGGTCTCACTTACCCCGAGATCCGCCGGTTGAAAGGATTGACGCAAAAAATCTTTGACCTGGAAATGGAAAAGGTGAAGAAGGTACGTACGCTTTCTTTCTTGCAGGGTACGACTTTGAACCTGCTCAAGCAATCGATCCTTTTCATTTTACTATGGCTGATCTTCCGGCATGTATTATCGCCCGGCGAATTGATCTCCATGCAGTTCATCACCAATACCATCTTTGGCCCCTTGCAGGAACTTGGCAACATCATTCTGTCTTACCGCGAAGCAGAAGCCTCGCTCCAGAACTTCGATGCGCTGATGAAGAAGCCCGTGGAGTACCGGCCCGAAGAACCCATCGACATTGGCCAGATGGAAAACCTGCAGTTCGATGGCGTGGTGTTCCGGCACAAAAGCGCGTCCGAAAATTCCATCGATCATATTTCCTTTACGGCTAAAGTAGGCGACTCTATTGCATTTGTCGGTCCGTCAGGATCGGGTAAATCAACGCTGGTGAAACTGCTGGTAGGACTGTATTCGCCCGTGGAAGGCAATATCTTTTTCGACGGCATATCGGTAAGGGATATACGCTATAACCGCATCCGTAAACAGATCGGTTTTGTAACACAGGACACGCAGTTATTTGCCGGCAGCATCCGCGACAACCTGCGCTTCACCAAACCCGATGCTACCGACGAAGAAATGATCACCGCTTTACAAAAAGCATCTTCCAATAATTTATTAAGCCGATCGGACAAAGGGTTGGATACTATTTTAGGCGAAGGCGGAACCAAATTATCAGGCGGGGAAAAGCAACGATTGTCCATTGCCCGGGCCCTGCTGCGCAACCCGCGGCTGCTGATATTCGATGAAGCTACTTCAGCGCTCGACAGCCTTACCGAAGAAGAGATCACCGGCACTATAAAAAACATCGCGGCCGAACAGAAGCAGATCATCATTTCCATCGCGCACCGCCTCAGCACCATCATGCACGCCAACCGCATTTATGTTTTGGAAAAAGGCCGCATCGTAGAAACAGGTACGCACCAGCAACTCGTTGATTTAAAAGGTTTGTATTACGCCATGTGGCGGCAACAGATTGGGGAGAGGAAGACGGTGGTGGTGGGTGCTGTGGTGGAAGAAGAGGTAGAGTAAATTTATTACACGGATTTAGCAGATTACACGGATTGAAACCGACGGATACGAGCGCTCTATTTTGAGGGTTGGGTGAGGTCAATTAAGTGCTACAAGGTTAATCCGGCTAATCATGGTTTAATCCCGGTTCAGACAATTGCACACGTCAAATCATCTTTCATACCGTAACAGTATCACGCCGGAAGTAAAAAATTTTGACCCCATCAATCTTAATCCTGCCTGTTCATTTCCGTTAAACAACGGCTTTCCTTTGCCCAGTATCAACGGATGTATCCAAAGCTGGAATTCATCTACCAGGTTTAAACTGATCAGCGCCTGCACCAGTTGCCCGCTTCCATAAACGATGATGTTTTTATCACCGCTTTTGTTTTTTAATGACCGTACCGCGGTTCCTATATCACCTTTTAAAATGTTGCTATTGTTCCAGTCCGCTGTTTCCAGGTTGTTTGAATACACGATCTTGTGGTGACTGTTCATCATTACAGCAAACGAAATATCTTCCCGCGGGCAACAGGGATCGGCGACTTTGGAAGGCCAGTAAGCCGACATCGCCTGCCAGGTTTTCCGGCCCATCAAAATACTGCCTGCCTTGGCCAGTTCCTGCTCCAGTGCCTGCCCCATGTCGGCCGACCATCTTTCAAAATGCCAGTCCAGTTCGCAATTGGGGCCGGATAAAAAACCATCGAGGCTGAGGTTCATCGATATCACCAGCTTGTTCAATAATTAGAGATTATAATTAGTAATTAGAAATGTATTGGTGTACCCGCTTCAACAATGTTCAACCTTTCAACGATGCTCAACCAATAATAGCCCGCCTGCAAAATAGTTTAGCGCCCGTTTCGACAGGCGGTTAGCTAACGACATCTACCGGGTTGTTTGCGACTTCTTAGTTGCTTATCTTTAGTCATCCAAAAAGTAGTTTTATGAAACACGTTTCTATTTTGGTGCCGCAGGATGCAGTGATGGCCAGCATTGTAGATCCCCGGACGATACTGGACGGTGTAAATGAATTCCTGGTTTCGGCAGGCAAAGAGCCGCTGTTTGACATTCAATTCGTAGGCCTTGGTAAACAGGTAAAACTATACAATGGTCTTTTCAGCGTATACACCGATGCATTGATCAGCGATGTAAACACAACGCACCTCGTACTCATCCCTGCCATTGGCGGCGACTTTGAAACGACGATAAAAAAGAATGCCGCTTTTTTGCCCTGGATAAAGGAACAGTATAGAAAAGGAGCCGAAGTAGCCAGCCTGTGCACCGGCGCTTTTTTACTGGCTGAAACCGGTTTACTCGATGGAAAAGAATGTTCCACGCACTGGAACTTTGCCGGGTATTTCCGCGACCGTTTTCCTGCCGTTACCCTCGTGGATGGCCGCATCGTTACCGAGCAGCAGGGTTTGTATTCCAGCGGCGGTGCTACGTCGTACTGGAATTTATTGTTGCACCTGGTTGAAAAACATGCCGGGCGTGAAATGGCCATCATGGCATCAAAAATATACGCGCTGGAGATCGACCGCAAAAGCCAGTCGCCTTTTGTAATGTTCAACGGGCAAAAAAAGCACGAGGACGAACCCATCCGGCTGGCGCAGGAATTCATCGAACAAAACATTACCGAAAAAATATCAGTGGAAGCAATGAGTTCGAAATTCGCCATCGGCCGCCGGCATTTTGAACGCCGGTTTAAGAAGGCAACGAAAAATACACCGTTGGAATACATCCAGCGCGTGCGGGTGGAAGTAGCCAAGAAAAAATTCGAATCGAGCCGGCTTAATGTAAATGAAGTAATGTACGAAGTGGGCTACAATGATGTGAAGGCTTTCCGCACGCTTTTTAAAAGGCTTACCGGCTTATCGCCATTGGATTATCGGAACCGGTATAACAAGGAGGCGGCGGTTGGTTAAGAGTTGAAGATTGAAGATTGAAGATTGAAGATTGAAGATTGAAGATTGAAGATTGAAGATTGAAGATTGAAGATTGAAGATTGAAGATTGAAGATTTTTTGCCGGTTAAAATAAGTAATCTTTTTAATCTTTTCTTTTGATTTTTCTCCTGCGATACAATGTGGCAGGCATTATAAAAGCGGGGTTAGAGTTATCTTCTTCCTTATTATGCGGTGTTTCTTTTTTACTTTCCAAAGTGTCAGAAAGTGGCCTTATATTTTTTATACTGGTATTTTCGTCAGTGCTATAAATAGAAGGGAACAAAGTGAACTTGGGTTCAATTCCTGATTGAACAAAGCCCAATGTCATTGTAAAATCAGTAAGAGAAATAACTGGTTTTTTTATACGTATTATCCTTTTCTTCTTTTTCTTTTTAGTGATTTTTTTTGTTGACTGCATTATACTATGCGCAGGCCTTCCCTGGACGAGACTGGTTAGGCAGGTTATATTTCCCAACGCAACGTCCACCGAAAGAAAAGTGCTGCCAAAACAAACCAACAGTATTACCAGGTATTTTTTCCAGGCAGCAATGGGTTTATTAAAAATATAAGCAGGAACGTTGATCCGAATTTTTTCCAACTGGGCGTTTTTAAACCTCCCGCAAACGCCTTCATCTTGTAAGCCGCTGAAAAAATGCTCAACCTGCCCATCGTTCATCACTGAAAAATCAATCACCGTTTTATTGCAGGAGAAACAATGCCTTCCATTACTGGCCGGCTGCATTTCATCCCAACTTTGAGAACAGGGATTGGGAATATGAAGCTTGAAGGTTTGTAAAGACATGTTCCAAGATAATGAATATTGTCTGAACGGTGATTTGTAGGATTAAACTGATTCTCCTGGTTGAATACTCATAACACAAACGTAAAAATGTCCGTAAGAGCAGCATAATTTTCATATGCAACAATTCGTGTATTCGCGCCTTCAAAATTCGTGTTATAAAAAATAAAAAACACCCGCCTCAATCATGAGCCGGGTGCCTGTATATTACCATCTGCGTTATTAAATTTATACCAGGAATTCTATCGCTGTTATTCTTTTTGCTTTGCTGTTGATCCGTCCTGTTCTTCTGTAGTGTTGTCTTTCCGATTCCCTTCCTGGTATCCTTTTTCTTTATCAGCAGGAGTGACTGTTTCCTTTTCGGCGGGCTGGTATTCCCTATCCTGCGGGTTTAACGGCTCCTGCTGATCCTGTTCATTAACTATTTTTTCCTTATCCTTTGGTCTTGGATCCATACTATTGGATTTTCGCTGATGGTGATTTCAAATTAAGAAAATTAAGAAAGTGCGTGCTTTACTTCTGCCTTCATGTTCGCCGCTTTGTCCCTTCCTTTTTGCGCCAGGTCTTCGCCTTCGCCTTTTACTTTTTCAAATTTGGCGGCCACGGCGTCAACAAATTCGCTGTACTTATCTTTTACAGCATCTTTAAGGTCTCCTGTTTTTTTAGAGATCTTACCCCTCGTTGCGGAACCTTTGTCCGGCGCAAATAAGATACCCAATACCGCACCTACTGCTGCGCCTAATAAAATGCCTTTGGCTAATTTTCCGTTGCTCATAATGATGAATTTTTAAGTGAATTAAGATGGTGATATAGAATTTATGAAAAATCGAATTGCTTGTAATGGTGCGAGGTGAACATGTCAGTAAAGAAATCCCTGATCCTTGTTTTAAAACTTGAAGTGGCCTGCAGCGTTTTGTTTTCAAAATACTCAACGTGCATCATCTTCATACGAACGAGCACGATGGTATCGCTCAGCCTGCTTTTATCTACCGAGGTAGTATGAGTAGGAGTATCATCCGGCACAATGGATGCCTTTCCGCTAATTCGTACACGGTATGCTCCCCCTTTTTGATTGTAATCAAGGTATGCGTAAAAGTTTTGTTCAAGATTCTTTGCATATTTTCCATGACAGGATGTGAAGAACCAGATGTTTCCATCGTCGTCTGTTTTTATGGTAGAGATAATATTGTTCGGTAACTGCAACTCTGAATTCATTTCTGCTCTGAACATGGCAACTTTAATTTCCCCGATCTTCTTTTGAAGGAACTGGAGGTTGTCGTCTTTGTAGGATGGCATAAAATAAATTTTAGTTGTTTACTGTATCAACGGTAAAACAAAACTCAAACCAGTTACGTTTAAGGTGCCACAAGCTGCCAAAACCGCTCCCTTTGTAGAAGTTATTCCTCGTCCCCCGTGGAAAATTGTGGTGGACAGCCGATTTTCCGCCCTGTTCAGGATTTGCGCAAACAGGCATAATACTTTCTTAACAGAAAGGGAAAAGAAATGTTATGCAAAAAGCAGCACCCAAAAAACTATTAAGAAAGCCACAGTCGCAACGCCGGCCGGGCGTGGAATATAAAATGAATCCCCAGCCGGTAACAAAACCCGGTAATTCCAATACAGGAAAGCTGGAAGGTAAAACAGCACTCATCACGGGTGGCGACAGCGGCATTGGCCGCGCCGTAGCTTTGTTATTTGCAAAAGAAGGCGCCAACATCGTTATTGCTTATTTGAATGAACATACCGATGCGCAGGAAGTACAGGAATTAGTAATGAACGAATACGAAAGAGAATGCCTTTTGATCGCCGGTGATTTATCCAAAGAAAGTTTTTGCAAAACAGTCGCTGCAAAATCCGCAAAGCAATTCGGTAAGATCGACATCCTCGTGAACAACGCCGCCATGCATTGGGAAAGTAAAACCCTGCAGGGTATCAGCAGTGAACAGTTGCTGAAAACATTTTCAACGAATATCTTTTCCATGTTCTGGCTTACAAAATATGTTTTGCCACATATGAAAAAGAACAGCAGCATCATCAACACCACGTCCGTTACCGCTTACCGCGGCAGCGCCACCATGATTGATTATGCGGCTACCAAAGGCGCCATCGTTTCTTTCACCCGCAGCCTTTCTTCCAACCTGGTGGAAAAAGGCATTCGTGTAAACGCGGTAGCGCCTGGTCCCATCTGGACGCCACTCATTGCTTCCAGTTTTGATGCGAAGAAAGTAGCCAAACACGGCAGCGATGCGCCCATGAAAAGAGCAGGCGAACCGGCAGAAGTAGCGCCCAGTTATTTGTTCCTGGCTTCGGCAGATGCTTCGTACATTACCGGGCAGGTGATCCATGTAAACGGCGGGGAGATTGTAAATGGTTAGAATAGCAAACTAAAAAATATATTTTATGCGACCCATCTGGACAGGCGCCATCGGCTTTGGCCTCGTAAACATCCCGGTAAAATTATACAGCGCCACGCAGGCCAGCGAGCTCGATCTCGACATGCTGGATAAAAAAGACCATGCGCACATTAAGTTCCTGCGCGTGAATGAAAAAACGGGTAAAGAAGTAGAATGGAAGAACATCGTAAAGGGATATGACCTGAACGGGAAATACATTGTACTTGACGAATCCGATTTTGAAAAGGCCAAC